>MDTD01048049.1_pt1 | contig 55491 bp, 61 predicted proteins | sample 811221 | NCBI WGS metagenome assembly MDTD01 (sample SAMN05326646, study PRJNA326480) | marine metagenome | isolation source: seawater | place: Pacific Ocean: South West | collected 2011 | reverse complement strand
TACCGTTGAACTACACCCGCAATACCAGCCTGCATTTCACTACAAATCAATGGAGGGGGGAGGATTCGAACCTCCGAAGGCTGAGCCGTCAGATTTACAGTCTGATCCCTTTGACCGCTCGGGAACCCCTCCGGAAAAGAGGCGACATTCTCCCGGAACGCCCTTAGGTTGTCAATAACTTAACCAGTGGAATTCAAGTATTTCAGAGGATATTTACAGCTGTGTCGTGCTAGCATTTCAACTATTGCGGGGCAAGAGTATGAGGGTAACAGCTGAAATGCTTCAGAGAGGGTTTTGCTTGGATCAGCGGTTTAAATAATGAATTTTAAAAAATTGGGAAATTTTAGCGATGAACGTAACAATTTTTGGAAGTGGCTATGTTGGATTAGTAACAGGGGCTTGCCTAGCTGAAGTCGGTAATAACGTTTTATGTGTTGATATTGATAAAGAAAAAATCGACTCTCTAAACCATGGAATAGTTCCAATATACGAACCAGGTTTATCAGAAATAATCAATAAAAATAATGACTTAAAAAGATTAGAGTTCACAACAGACATTTTAAAAGGGGTTGGCTTCAGCAATCTCCTAATAATTGCTGTAGGAACTCCTCCCAATGAAGACGGCTCAGCCGACTTACAGAATGTAATTAAGGTCGCAAAATCGATAGGCACACATATGTCAGAACCTAAAATTATAGTGGGCAAATCTACTGTTCCTGTGGGTACTGCTGAGAAAATTTCAAATGAGATCAAAATTTGCCTTTCTGAAAGGAAATGTAATATTGAATTCGAGGTTGTTTCTAATCCAGAATTTTTGAAAGAAGGTGCTGCTATTGAGGATTTTATGAAACCGGACAGAATTATTGTTGGCGCTGAAAGTCCATCCTCCATGGAAATATTAAGAGAGCTATATGCGCCTTTTAATAGGAATCATGAGCGTTTGATTTTCATGGATATTAAATCAGCCGAATTAACAAAATATGCTGCCAATGCGATGCTTGCCACAAAAATAAGCTTTATGAATGAATTATCGAATATCTCAGAGAATGTCGGAGCTAATATTGAAAAAATACGCATAGGAATCGGATCAGATCCAAGAATTGGTTATCAATTTATATACCCAGGATGTGGATATGGCGGTTCATGTTTTCCAAAAGATGTGAAAGCACTCATTAAAACTGCGCAATCTGTCAATTCTAATTCCCAAATACTGCAAGCCGTAGAGGATGCAAACGAAAGACAAAAACAAATTCTCTTTAAAAAAATAGAAAAATACTTTGATAAAAATTTATCGAAGAAAACTATTGCAATATGGGGGTTAGCTTTTAAACCAAACACAGATGATATGAGACAAGCACCTAGTCTTAAATTAATAGATTCTTTATTGAATGAAGGCGTGAAAATAAAAGCTTACGATCCAATAGCCAACAATGAAGCAGAGAAAATATTTAAAAAAAATAAAAATATCCAAGTATGTAATTCTCCAGAAGAAACTTTGATGGATGCCGATGCTCTTGCAATAGTGACTGAATGGAGTGAATTTAAAAGCCCTGATTTCTCATTCATTAAGAAAAATCTGAATTATCCAGTAATTTTTGATGGGAGAAATCTTTACGATCCTTCTACCGTAAGAGCCGAGGGTATTGATTATTTTAGTATTGGAAGATAATTTTTGCAAAATAAAAAAGATCAATTCTCTCTTGAATGTAAATCTCTCATGGCACCCTCAAAATCACCTAATTGAATTTTATACAAATTATTTTCAAACGCATCAAGGCTAGCGTCGATTCTCTCTTTTTCTATTTTTTTCGGTTTAGATAAAACGAAATCGCTTACATCGCTTTTTTGGCCCGGATGCCCTATCCCTATCCTGACTCTATGAAAATTTTTATCGTTTATAAGATTTATGATTGACCTTAATCCATTGTGTCCGCCATGCCCACCGCCTAATTTTAATTTAATTATTCCAGCCTCGACATCAAGATCATCATGAGCAACTAAAATCTCAGATAATGAAAACTTATAAAATTTTAAAAAATCTCTAACAGCCCTGCCGCTTTCATTCATATAAGTCATAGGTTTTAAAAGCCAAAGGAAACCATTTTCTGTCTCTATTTTTGATATTTCCGCATTAAATTTTTTTTCGAATTGGAACCTTTCTTTATAAATATTTGCCACTCGATCAACAAGCCAAAAACCAACATTATGCCTGTCATCAGAATGTTTATCTCCCGGATTACCTAAACCTACAATACACTTTACTGTATTCATAATAATTTTTTACTCATAAAAAAACCGGCGACAAAACGTCGCCGGTCCTTTTTAAATTATTTAGTATCACTCCTTATCACTATCTTCAGCCTCATCGGTATTTTCGTCTACCTTTTCCTCAACCTCTTCTTCCTCATTTACAGCTTTGGCAGCATTAATTGCTACTACGCTGATATCATTTCCTTCAACCTGGCCAAGCGCTAAGGCCTCTACGCCCTTGGGAATTTCTATTTCTCCAAGCTTAATAGAATCGCCAATATCTAGCTTCGATAGATCTACCTCAATAAACTCAGGGAGATCTTTAGCTGCACAAAGTATTTCTATCTCTGTTAATGACCTGTTAATAATTCCACCGGCCTTTATGCCTGGGCAAGTATCCTCATTTAAAAAATGCAATGGAACATTCATTTTAATTCTATCACTGTCCTTCACGCGCAAAAGGTCTAGATGCATTATATGAGGCTTAGCGGGGTGTCGCTGTAGATCTTTTAAAACAACTTTATATTTCTTTTTATTCAATTTCATTGTCAAAATATGAGAATAAAAAGCTTCATGTTCTAAATGAAGTAAAAGCTCATTCTGATTTATGACAAACATTTCGGGGCCGGTTTTTCCTCCGTATAAAATACCAGGCACATAGCCGGCCCTTCGAAGACGACGACTTGCTCCTTTTCCTTTTTCAGCACGTGATGTTGCTTTTATTTCAAAATCTTCTTGCATTTAAAACTCCAAAATTTACTAAACAAGTATCCAGCGAAATATTTTACAAAAATTCTTTTAATTTAATTAATTTTTATTGTACATCTTTAATCTACAAAAAGAGAGCTTACCGATTCTTCATTACTTATGCGACGCATTGATTCGGCTAATAATCCAGCAACAGTTAATTGCCTAACTTTCTTACACTCTTTTGCTACTTTACGAATCGGGATAGTATTGGATACTACTAATTCGTCTAAGCTCGAAGCTTCTATATTTTCTACTGCATTACCTGATAATACGGCATGGGTGCAATATGCGACTACCCTTGCTGCACCATTTTCCTTAAGAGCTCCAGCTGCTTTACATAGAGTGCCCGCTGTATCAACCAGGTCATCCAAAAGAACGCAGCTTCGACCCTCGACATCCCCGATTATATTCATCACTTGAGCTTCGTTTGCATCAGGTCTTCTTTTATCAATTATGGCTAAGTCTGCATCATCAAGACGTTTTGCCAAAGCTCTTGCTCTCACAACTCCGCCTACATCGGGCGAAACCACCATTAAATCCTCATATTTTTGTCGCCAGATATCCCCAAGCAGAATGGGTGATGAGTACACATTATCAACCGGAATATCAAAAAAGCCTTGAATCTGATCTGCATGAAGATCCATGGTTAGAACTCGGTCACATCCTGCAGCCGCTATCATTTTTGCTGCCAGCCTTGCCGTTATGGGCACCCTTGCTGAACGAGGACGTCTATCTTGTCGGGCATATCCAAAATATGGAATAACTGCAGTTATTCTTCGTGTAGAGGCCCATCTCAAAGCATCAATCAAAACTAGTAGTTCAACAAGATTGTCATTTGTTGGCTCAGAGGTTGGTTGCACGATAAATACATCTCTACCGCGAACGTTTTCCTGAATTTCTACCATACACTCGCCATCGCTAAACTGCCCTACAGCCGCTTTACCAAGTGGCAAACTCAGATAACCAGCTATTTCAGCCGTTAACTCTGGATGCGCATTGCCCGAAAACACCATCATGCCGCTTGCTGGCATTTCTATCTCCCCTTTTCAGAGATGAAAAAAGCTGCTCATAGCAGCTGTCACTATACTAGAGTAACCTTAAAACCTCTTTAAACCAAATAAAATATGGCTGGGGTGGCAGGATTCGAACCTGCGCATGCCGGAGTCAAAGTCCGGTGCCTTACCGCTTGGCGACACCCCAATTTTGTTTCCTGACTACTTTGGTTGTTCTATTTCCCTAGCTAAACGATTAATGAGGGGTGATTCATTAACACCCTTTGTCACAAATCCTTTGATCCATTCAGGAAGGAGTCCCAGCACCTCTCTAGCCTCTTGCTCCGTTTCAAATTCAGAAAAAATACAAGATCCAGTCCCCGTGAGTCGCGCCTTTGAGTATTTATTCAATGTTTCAAATACTTTTGCAACTTGAGGGTAATGTTTTCTGACAATGAATTCACAATCATTACCATCGTCCCCAGCAACGAAGTCGCGTATTGTGATTCTCGATGAATCCCTTGTCAATTCTGGATCATTAAAAATTTCTGCGGTATTTACCTCACAATCTGGTATCAAGACTACGAACCATAATTCGGGTAATTTAATATTCTCAAAATTTTCTCCCCTGCCTTCGGCCCAAACAGGCAATCCATTGATAAACGCTGGAACATCAGACCCAATAGTAAGCCCCAACTCTAATAACTCCTGAGAAGTTAATTTACATTCCCAAAGGTGATTTAAAGCAACTAATGTGGTTGCTGCATCTGAACTACCTCCACCTAATCCGGCTCCTTTGGGTAAATGTTTTGTAAGTGAAATCTCAATACCCTTTGTTATACCCATTTTTTCCTGAAGCAAAGCCGCTGCTTTCACGGATAGGTCTTCTTCTTCAGGTATGCCTTCAATGTTCTTTGCCCTTGCGATCTTTGAGTCATCTCTGCATCTAAAATCAAGAAAATCGTAGTTATCTATAAATTGGAAAACTGTCTGAATGTTATGAAAACCGTCCTCTCGACGATTTAAAATTTTCAACACTAAATTTAATTTAGCGGGCGCAGGCCAATCAAGAGACCAATTATTCATCAATCAAAAATCGCTGCATTACTGCCTTAATATGAACACTCTCGGGCTTTTTTTTGAGAGACGAACGCCAAATTGATTTAGCTTCTTCGCGTTCTCCACTCATCCATAATACCTCCCCCAAATGGGCCGATATTTCATCATCCTTACTTACAGAAAAAGCTTTTCTTAAGTATTGTAAAGCAGCGCTAAAATCACCTCTTTTGTAATAAGCCCAACCCATACTATCTAAGATAGCCGGATTATCAGGTTTTAACTTATAAGCTCTCATGATGTAAGCCAAAGCTTCATCCAACCTAATACCCAAATCAGCTAAAGTATAGCCGAGTGCATTTAATGCCTGAGCATGATTTTGATTACGTGATATTAATTTTTGCAAATCAATTTCCATTTTTTCAAATTTTCTTAAGTCAGCATAAAAAAGTCCGCGGTTATAGAGTAAATTATCGGAGTTTGGGTACTCATTGAGAGCTGTTGAATATAAATCAAGTATTTTTTGTTCCTCTATCCCATTTTTTTGCATAATTTGAGTTTCTGAAATATATAAATCTTCAGCTCTACTAGGATAAGTAATTCTTGATTGGGCTAATAAACTTCTGGCTTGCTTCAGGGATCCCTTTTTGGCCATTAGATCTGTAGCTCGTATGACGGCATCTATTCTATACTCACCATTACCTACACTCTGGTATAACCCAATCGCTAAATCATAATTTAATTGCATCTCCTCGACATAGCCTAAAAAATAAGTAGCTTCATTTTTTAAACTAGGATCACCTCTTAAGCTCTGCCAGGCAGGTTTTGCAAGTTTCCAGAAATCTTGTTGTGTTGCTAAAATTGCATATGAATATTTTATTTCTTTGTCATCTTTAAATCTTTTTACCAATTCTCCGAATTGTTTAAAGGCCAAAAGTTCATTTCCTTGATCAATTAAAAGTCGAGCATAACTCAATCGCAATACTCGACTATCGGGGTAACTCTGAACTGAGTTTTTTAAAAAATTCAAGCCATCTTCATTGAGTCCCTGAGCTATATAAATTCTACTAAGAGATATCCTTGGAAGAGGCCATGAGGGTTTTAGCTCAACTGATTTTTTTAATGATAGAGTCGCTTCAGAAAGGTAATTTTGTCCTATCTCAATAAGTGCCAGACCATAATGCGCAGATGATCTATTATTATACTCACTTACCATTAATCTCATGGCTTGTATAGCGAGTGGCTTGTTTTTTTCTAAATTTAAAGCGGTCGCGACTTGTAGCAGTCCATTGGCATTTAAAACATCTGCAATTTCTACAGCTGCCTTAAATTCAACAATTGCTCTCCTTATATTCCCTTGCCTAAAAAATAAGATACCGCCAAATAATCGTGCGTTTTGCGAATTTGGATCTAATTCAATCCATCTTCTAACTGCCCGCAATCCCTGTTCATAATTTTTTAAGTGAAGTGCTATACGAGTTGCTCGTTCTGCAGCATAAGGATCTCGTGCTAACATAGCAGCTTGTAAAAAATATTTTAATGAAGCGTTAAGATTTCCAGAGCGAAAACCAATCTCTCCTGCCAAATAACTGAAGACAAGATCTTCATTTAATTCGCTTACGCTTGAGATTTTTTTTTCAAAAGGAAGTTTCATTGCTGATTGAGGTGAAGTGAGAGCTGAGGCATCAGCGCGCTCTGGGGTAACTTGGCATGAAGTCATCGTTGCCGAAATGGTAATGAGAATTAATACGTAGATTTTTTTCATATTTCCAAGACTAACGGATAGAATCTCTTTATATAAGGGGGAAAAAGCCACACATTGGGTACGATAAATAGGTAATGGGACTTGCAATAGACTCCTTGATAACTCAAAATTTCGCTAAGTATTGGTTACGCAACAACTTTTGGAAAAAATATGTCTATAGTAACTATAGGAATAAATCACACTACAGCTCCCGTTGCAATACGAGAACGTATCATGTTTGGTCCAGATGTCATTGTTGCTGGCCTGCGAAGTCTATGTGACTTGGATGGTATAAACGAAGGGGTGATATTGTCAACTTGTAACCGAACTGAAATTTACTGTCAGAGCGATCATGGTGAAATCGAATCTGTGCAAAATTGGCTTAGTGAATTTCATGATATTACATTAAATGATATCTCTCCCTATCTTTACTCGTATGTTGACGATCAAGCTATTTATCACCTTCTTGCCGTATCTTGCGGAATAGATTCAATGGTAATAGGGGAGCCTCAAATTCTGGGCCAAGTAAAATCTGCTTACCAAACTAGTTGTGATGTGGGTCACACAGGAAAAATATTGGGGCGATTATTCCAGCATGCTTTTACAACTGCAAAACAAGTGAGAACAGACACTGCTATCGGGGATAGTCCGGTATCGATAGCCTTTGCCGCTGTAAGCTTAGCCAGACAAATATTTTCAGATATATCAAAGCAGACTGCTTTATTAATTGGTGCAGGTGAAGCGATAGAATTAGCGGCACGGCATTTAAATCAACATGGTATTGGCAAGATAATTGTCGCTAACAGGACCCTAGAAAAAGCCAAGCAATTAGCTAGCCAATTTAAAGGGGAAGCAATTGGATTAACGGAGTTATCCAGTCGCTTATCTAATGCAGATATCGTTATTACCTCAACTGCTAGCCCATTACCCATAATTGGAAAAGGAATGATAGAAAGGGCCCTAAAAGTAAGAAAACGACGACCGATCTTTATGGTTGATATAGCAGTGCCAAGGGACATTGAACCGGAAGCTAAAAACCTTAGAGACATATATTTATATAATGTTGATGAGTTAGAGGTTGTAATTAATGAAACGCTGCAAACTCGAGCTAAAGCAGCAGAGCAAGCGCATGAAATTATAAATTTCCATGTCAATGAATTTATCGATTGGTTGGGCTCTTTAGATGCGGTGGACGTTATCGCTGAATACAGAGCCAGTGCTGAAATGTTAAGGGACCAGGTAGTAGATAAAGCTCAGCGTATGTTAGAGAGCGGTAAGGAGCCTCAAGAGGTAATTGACTTTTTAGCAAAAACTCTTACCAATAAACTTCTACATACGCCCAGTATTCAGCTCAGGAACGCTGGATCTCTAGGAAAACATGATTTATTGGAAGCTGCCAATACTCTATTTCAATTGAGAGTTAGAAAAAAATAAAATTTTATTAGAATTAAAAAAAATAAAATAAGCGCGATGCTTACTATCAGATAAATCTGCATGAAATCTACAATACGAAAGAAGTTAGAAACAATCTCAGAAAGATTTTCTGAGATCACTGCTCTTCTTGCAGATCCCGAAATACAAACAAACCAAAATTATTTTAAAGAGTTAGGCAAAGAATATGCTCAATTAGAGCCTATTGTAAAAACTTACAAAGAATACAAAAAACATGAAATCGAGTTGACTAATGCCAAAGAATTAATAGCAGATAAGGAAATGGCGGAACTAGCAAATCTTACAGCTAAAGAGGCAACAGAAAAGTTAGAAGAGCTTCTTCCAAAAATACATACTCTCCTATTGCCACAAGATCCCAATGATAATAGAAATATTTTTCTTGAAATTAGAGCTGGTACTGGAGGGGCAGAGGCAGCTTTGTTTGCAGGCGATCTATTAAAAATGTATTTACGCTTTGCAGAATTACATAACTGGAACAGCCAAATCATAAGCCAAAGTCCTAGTGAATTTGGTGGATATAAGGAAGTAATCGCTAGTATTCAAGGTCGTGATGTTTTCTCTCATCTTAAATTTGAATCAGGTGCGCACAGAGTACAGCGAGTCCCTGAAACTGAATCTCAAGGACGTGTTCATACATCTGCGTGTACAGTGGCAGTAATGCCAGAGCCAGATAGCATTGAAGAAGTTAATATAAGCACAAACGATCTGAGGATTGATACATTTCGCGCCTCAGGAGCTGGCGGTCATCATGTTAATAAGACTGATTCAGCGATTCGTATTACTCACATTCCAAGCGGTTTAGTTGTCGAGTGCCAAGAGGAAAGATCACAACATAAAAACAAGGCACGAGCAATGTCTTTACTTGCCTCAAGACTAAAAAATTTAGCTGAAATGGAATCACAAAAAAGTCAAGCAGAGAAAAGAAAACTGCAAGTTGGTAGTGGAGATAGATCGGAGAGAATTCGAACATATAATTTTCCCCAAAATCGATTGACGGATCATAGGATAAACCTCACTTTATATAAATTAGATGAGGTAATGGTGGGCTCAATAGATCAAGTTATTCAGCCATTAATGCAAGAATATCAAGCAGAGCAACTTGTTTTACTATCAAAAGAATTATGAAAAAGATTTCCGAGCTCTTGTTGTGGGGTGAAAACGAGTTAAGAAACAAAACAGAGGAGTCCTTTTTAAGTTCTCAAATCTTACTTTGTCATATTCTTCAAATAGATAGATCAAAATTGTATATTGATAATAATGAGCAAGTATCTGCATCTTCTAAAAAAAAGTACGAGGAATTAATAAAAAAACGCAAAAATGGTCATCCAATTTCTTATTTAACTGGCTCTAGAAGTTTTTGGACACTCGATTTAATTGTCGACACTAATACGCTAATCCCTCGACCAGAAACAGAGCATCTTATCGAGGTTGCATTAGAATTAAATTTGCCAAAAAAAACAACAAAAGTTCTCGATCTGGGAACTGGTTGTGGTGCAATTGCTATAGCCTTAGCCCAAGAGAGGTCTAATTGGCAATTCTTTGCAAGTGATTTGAGTAAAGATGCCCTCGAGGTGGCAAAAAAAAATATAAAAAAATATAACTTAGATAATATACTAATTTGCCAGAGTAATTGGTTCGATAAAATAAACCAGAAATTTGATTTAATATTGAGTAATCCACCATATATTGCAGCAAATGATCCTCACCTTTTTCAAGGAGACCTATGTTTTGAGCCAAGAACGGCGCTTTGTTCAGGTAAAAACGGTTTTGAGGCCATAAAAATAATAATTTCCAATTCTCCGCATTATCTAAAATCCAATGGCTGGCTTTTTTTTGAGCATGGCTATAATCAAAAGGAAACTGCTGAAAAGATGTTAAAAGAAAAAGGATTTATAAATATAAAAAGTGTTCGTGATCTATCTGGGAAAGATAGAGTAATTGGCGGCCAATATATAAATTAAATGAAAGATAAAAAACTTTTAAAATTTAGTCGCCAAATCATCCTCCCTGAAATTGGAATAGAGGGACAAGAAAAGCTTTTTAATTCTCATGCTTTAATTATTGGTTTGGGCGGCCTAGGATCGCCAGCTGGACTTTACCTAGTAGCAAGTGGAATAGGGGAAATTACTCTTGTAGATAGCGATAATGTCGAATTATCAAACCTACAAAGGCAAATACTGTATGAGATAAATGATATTGGCGAAGAGAAAACAAAATCTGCAAAAGAAAAATTAAAAAAAATAAACCCTGATTGTAAAATAAATATTTTTCAAGAGAAATTTAAAAAAGATAATTTAGTGGCGCAAATAAAAAATTGTGACATTGTGTTAGATTGTAGTGACAACTTTTCTACTAGATACCTTTTAAACTCGTTTTGTAAGCTTTATAATACGCCCCTTGTTTCCGGCGCTGCATTAGAATGGACTGGGCAACTAATGACCTTTTCCTATGAAAATTCAACCGCATGTTATCGTTGTATTTTTCATGATGATGGAAAAGAAAATCTCAGTTGTGCGGATAATGGAATAATCAGTCCCCTTGTTGGGATCATTGGAAGCATGCAAGCACTAGAGGCAATAAAAATTCTTTGCGGTATTGGAAATACTTTAAAGAATAAATTATCGATCTACTATGGACTCAATGCAAAATGGAAAACAATAGAACTTGTAGCAGATCCAAATTGTCCAGTTTGTGGTAATGAAAAATGATTTTATTCATTCATGGGTTTAGAAGTTGTGGTATTGGAAATAAATCCTTGGCATTAATTGATTTCTTCGGTTTGGAAAATGTATTTGCTCCTGATCTTCCATCCAAACCAAAACATGCAATTGAAAAGCTCGAAAATATAATCAAATCTAATTCAATAGATTTATTGGTAGGATCATCATTAGGGGGCTATTATTCAACATGGTTAAACAAAAACAAAGTTTTACCAACTGTACTAATCAATCCAGCAGTTGAGATATCTGATTCGCTCAAGGAATTGAAAGGGGCGCATGCTGATTGCTATGGACTGAACTTTACACTAACCGATGAGGATATTTATTACCTTAAAAGTATCGAAAGAAAAAGTTTACGCAAAGAAGAAAGATATTTAGTTCTACTCCAAACTGGAGATGAAATTTTAAATTACAAAAAAGCTGCTGAGTTTTTTAAGAAATATGATGTTGTAATAGAAAATGGAGGAAATCATAGGTTTGAAAATTTTGAGCGGCACTGTCTAAAAATTAAAAAATGGCTTGAAAGTAAAGACTGCTCATGAAAGATAAAAAAAAAAATTTACCAAATTTAAAAGAATTGAAAAAAGATATTTTGTTTTCAGATAATCTTTTAGGAAATGAATTAAACTTTCAAACGACTTGGGGTCTCTTTTCTCCAAAATCGATAGATGATGGCACAAAACTATTATTAAAAAATATTAATTTCCATGAAAAAGAGGAAATTCTTGATCTTGGATGTGGATATGGCCCCATTGGTTTGGCAATTTCTAAGAGCTTCCCAAACAGTAATTGCCTTATGGTGGATAAAGATTTTGTTGCAATCGAGTATGCGAAAAAAAACATAAAGTTAAATAAATTAAAAAATGCATCTGCTTTGCTTAGTAATGGATTGCAACATATTTCAACAGATCAAAAATTTTCTTTAATTCTGACAAATCTTCCTGCAAAGACAAATAAAGAAAATTATTATATTTTTTTCTACGATATATTGAATCATCTTGAGATCGATGGTCGTATGTACGTGGTGGCGATAAATGGTCTTAGAAAGTTTATATCGAAATCATTATTAGAGGTTTTTGGTAATTATAAAAAAATAAAACAGAGTAAAACGTATACAGTTTCGATGGCCATAAAGAAAGAGGTCTAATTTTTCAATTTAAAAACTTAATTTTTGCAAAAACTATGAGTTATTTTTTATTTATTCAACTTTCTAATTTATCTAATAAAATTTCATTTACTTTTTCAGGATTCGCCTTACCTTGTGATTCTTTCATCACTTGTCCAACAAAAAAACCGATCATTTTAGGCCTCTTATTTAAATCCGCTTCTTTGTAATTTAAAACCTGTTTCGGATTTAATTCCAAAATTCTATTAACTAACTCTTCTAACTTATCTTTATCTGTTATTTGTTTTAAATTCTTTGACGTTATTATTTCATCAGTCGAGCCCTGACCGTCCCACATTGCCTCAAAGACTTGTTTTGCAATTTTCCCTGATATAGTTCCATCTTGAATTCGAAACAGTAAATTTGCAAAATCCTGTGTTGATATTCGGCACTCTTTTATATCCATTCCTTCTTTATTGAGCAATCCCATCAATTCACCCATAATCCAATTAGTCGCTAATTTTGCATCGCAATTAAGTTTCATTAGGGCTTCAAAATAGTCTGCCAAGGCTAAAGATGATGTTAGATTTTCTGCGTTAATCGCCGATAAGTTATACTGTTCTTGAAAACGAATTTTCCTTGAGTCCGGTAATTCGGGCATCTCAAAGGAAACTTTTTTTATAAAATCTTTATCAATTATTACGGGCAAAAGATCCGGATCTGGAAAATATCGATAATCATTAGCCTCCTCTTTAGATCGCATTGGTCTGGTTTCGTCTCTCTCGGAATCATACAAACGTGTTTCCTGAACAACAATTCCTCCATCTTCCTTTAACTCAATCTGTCTTTGAATTTCATGGTTTATAGCACGCTCTAAAAATTTAAATGAATTAATATTTTTTAATTCTGTCCGAGTTGTTAATTGATTTTCACCTTTTGATCTTACAGATACATTTGCATCACATCGAAATGAACCCTCTTGCATGTTTCCGTCACATATCCCAATGAAAGTAACAATTTGATGAATTTTTTTTGCGTAGATTAATGCTTCTTTCGCAGAACGCATATCTGGTTCAGATACTATTTCTAAAAGGGGTGTTCCAGCTCTATTAAGATCAATACCAGATCTCTCGTCGAATTGATCGTGAAGTGATTTACCTGCATCTTCTTCTAAATGGGCCCTAGTAATTCGAACAGACTTGTTTTCACCCTCTTCTGTGATTATCTCAACCCTTCCCTTTCCAACAATCGGAAAATCTGATTGACTTATTTGATATCCCTTTGGTAGATCGGGATAAAAATAGTTTTTCCGTTCAAAAACGCTCCTTTTTGCGATTTCAGCATCAACAGCACAACCGAAACGAATTGCATACTCAACAGCCTTTTCATTAAGAACAGGCAGAACTCCTGGCATTCCTAAATCAATTATATTTGCATTGCAGTTTGGTTCTGCGCCAAACGAGGTTGGTGATCCCGAAAAGATTTTCGATATTGTCGACAGTTGAGCATGAATCTCCAGTCCAATCACACTTTCCCATTCCATTTAAAACTGCTCCGGTTTTGCTAAATGCCAATCTGTTGAACTCTGGATTTGATGAGAAACATTGAGTAGCTTCGATTCATCAAAAAAATTGCCAATTAATTGAAACCCAACGGGCATGCCTCCATACATGGGTGCTGGTATAGATATACCGGGTAGTCCCGCAAGATTAACGCCAATCGTAAAAATATCTTGTAAATACATTGATATAGGGTCATCGGCTTTTTGTCCAATCTCAAAGGCCGTCTCTGGAGCGGTGGGGCTAGCGATGAGATCGCATTTTTTGTATGCCTCAAAAAAGTCTTGTGCAATAAGCTTTCTAATTTTTAATGCCTTAAGATAAAACGCATCATAAAACCCTGCAGAGAGTGCATAAGTTCCCATCATTATTCTTCTTTTTACTTCAGGTCCAAAACCCTCCGATCGAGATCTAGTATACAAGTCCTCTAAATCTTTAGGATTTAAGCACCTATGTCCATAACGAATTCCGTCGAATCGAGATAGATTTGATGAACATTCTGCTGGAGCTACGACGTAATAAACAGATACTGATAAATGAATATTTGGAAGACTCACTTCAACAATTTCTACCCCCATGTCCTTAAGTTGATTTATAACGGTGTCAAAAGATTTAACGATTCCATTATCGATATCACCCTCCATGAACTCTTTTACAATTCCTATCTTTAAACCTTTAACATCTTTGCCCAACGCCTGGATGTAATCATCCAGTGGTTTATTAACACTTGTAGAATCTTTTTCATCGAACCCTGCCATACTACCTAACATAAACGCAGCATCCTCAGCACTCTTTGTCATAGTTCCCGCTTGATCGAGTGATGATGCAAAAGCGATCATTCCAAATCTTGAGCAACGACCATAAGTGGGCTTTAAGCCTGTAATTCCGTTAAGAGCAGCTGGCTGACGAATTGATCCTCCAGTATCTGTTCCTGTGGCGCCTGCACATAACCTCGCAGCTGTTGCTGCGGCCGAGCCACCTGAAGATCCACCAGGAACACATTTCGTATCCCATGGATTTTTTACGGCGCCATAAAAACTTGTTTCATTAGACGAGCCCATTGCAAATTCATCCATATTAGTCTTTCCAAGCATAACGACACCAGCTTGGTGTAAATTACTAACAACGCTTGCATCATAAGGGGATATAAATTTATCTAACATTCGTGAACCACAGCTGGTTCGTATACCCTTTGTGCAAAAAATATCTTTATGGGCTATGGGGATACCATTAAGAGGGCTAGCGTCTCCTTTGGATATCCTTTCATCTGCAGCATGGGCTTGCTCCAGAGCTACGTCTTCGGTAATAGTGATAAAACTATTTAACTGTTTGTCGAATTTTTCTATCCTATTTAGATAGTGCTTTGTAAGCTCAAGACTTGAAAATTTTTTATTCTTCAGGCCTTTTGATAATTCCGATATTGTCAAATCATGAAGATCAGACATTAATCTATTACCTTTGGTACCAAAAATAATCCATTTTTTGACTCTGGCGCATTTGACAAAAATAAATCTCTTTGATCTGAATCTGTAACTTTATCTTCTCTTAATCGTTGATTTATATCAAAAGGATGGGAATTTGGTAAAACACCTTCTGTGTCTGCGCTATCCATTTGTGCTACTAATTCAAGAATATTTGATAAGTCTTTACTGAGTGAACCAATTTCTTCAGAATTTAGGGCCAAAGCGGCTAATTTAGCGATTTTTTTCACATTTTGAGAGGATATTGGCATGAGGTTAGCCTTTATTAGTGGTCAAGAAAGTGCGAAAAATTAACATAAATAGTAGCTTTTAGTAACTGGCTGAAATGAAAAAAGTTACTCTGTTAGCTTATAATCTATCGACTTTCTAGTTTGATAGCGATATAAAGCTTATCTTTAGGGAATTTGGAGATCCACCTAGATCTACCAATTTTTAAACAATAGGCTCATTACAGGTCATAATATAATGCTCTTTCGTAGAATTCGTGGACTCTTTTCAAACGATCTATCAATAGATCTAGGTACAGCCAACACACTAATATATGCCAGAGATCAAGGCATTGTGCTTAATGAGCCGTCCGTTGTCGCAATCAGAATGGACAAGGGAAGAGGTGGCAATAAGTCAGTAGCAGCTGTTGGAGAATCAGCAAAAATGATGTTAGGGCGGACTCCAGAAAATATTACAGCAATCCGACCAATGAAAGATGGGGTTATTGCTGACTTCACAGTAACTGAAAAAATGCTTCAGTACTTTATAAACAAGGTTCATGAGACTAAGGTAATTAGGCCCAGCCCAAGAGTACTTATTTGTGTCCCCTGTGGTTCTACTCAAGTAGAACGTCGCGCCATCAAAGAATCCGCTGCGGGAGCTGGTGCGAGAGAGGTTTATTTAATAGAAGAACCAATGTCTGCTGCTATAGGAGCTGGACTACCGGTAGAGGAAGCAAGGGGCTCTATGGTTTTAGATATAGGTGGTGGTACCTCCGAAGTAGCGATTATCTCCTTAAACGGTATTGTCTATTCAAGCTCAGTAAGGATTGGTGGTGATAAATTTGATGAGGCGATCATAAATTATATTCGTAGAAATTATGGAACCCTTATTGGAGAAGCGACCGCAGAAAAAATTAAAAAGAGAATAGGCTCTGCATACCCAGGTAATGAAATTTTAGAATTAGAAGTAAAAGGAAGAAATTTGGCTGAAGGTGTCCCAAGAAGCTTCACCATGACTTCTAATGAAGCCTTAGAAGCGCTACAAGAGCCGCTTTCAGGAATAGTTGATGCAGTTAAAAAGGCATTAGAGCAAACTCCACCAGAGTTAGGAGCTGATGTTGCAGAACGCGGAATTGTTCTCACAGGCGGGGGTGGTCTTTTAAGGGACTTAGATAGATTAATAGAGGAAGAAACAGGTTTACCTGTCATACTAGCTGAAGACCCGCTTACGTGCGTTGCTAGAGGCGGAGGACGTGCATTACAGTTGATGGATGAACGAGGCGGAGATGCATTTACCGTCGAATAATTAGGTCTGCTCCGCCTTATAAGGAGAAATTACTATTAAACCAATATTTGCACAAAATCGACCTAATATACTAGGATTCTTCTCTGCTTTAGTAATCTCAATTTGTTTAATGGTTGTAGATCATAGATTTGATCATTTGAAAGAGATAAGGGGATACTTATCTTATCTTACAACACCTGTTTATTATCTTGCAGAATCTCCATTAAAAATTTTTAGTTGGTTTGAACAAAAATATCAATCTAAAAATGAACTAACATCTCAATATCAAAAGTTTAAAAAAGAAAATTTGAAGCTCCTTGCTGAATTACAAAAATATGAAAGTTTACAGGAAGAGAATATCAGATTACGAAGCTTACTCGATGCTTCCTATAAAATTGGAGATCGGGTATTAATTTCAGAACTAAAATCTGTTGACTTAGATCCTTATAAACAGCAGGTAATTATATCAAAAGGTGGCACATCGGGAGTTCAAGAGGGTCAAGCTGTAATTGATGCAAGCGGCATTATGGGTCAAATTATTCAAGTCAGTCCGCTTTCATCTACCGTCTTACTTATTACAGATTTAAATCATTCTATTCCAGTTCAGATACTAAGAAATGGAATACGGACAATAGCATTAGGTGCGGGGACAGTTAATGAATTGTCTTTACCGTATCTTCCAAATGATACCGATATTAAAAAGGGAGACTTACTTGTTACTTCAGGTCTAGGAGGGAAATTTCCACCAGGTTACCCAGTCGCTGTCGTCAAAAGCATAGATATTTCAACAAATTATTCATTTGCAAAAATAAAAGCAAGCCCCAAAGCCCGCATAGATAGAGCAAGAGAAGTTCTCATAGTATGGAGTCAATCCCTAGAAAATGAAACTATGCGCAATGAAAATAATTCTGAGAAATCCGATGATTAAAAGAAGTTATCTGATAATTTATCTTACTTTTATATTTTGCTTAATATTAACAACTTTACCTTTACCTGATTGGGCAGGGCCAATGAGGCCGCATTGGGTTGCGCTTGCGCTAATTTATTGGTGCATAGCATTACCTCAAAGGATTGGTGTTTTTCATGGTTTCTTTATAGGAATCATTCTAGATATATCGATAGGAACTTTATTTGGCCAACATGCATTTACATTATCAATTATTGCTTTTTTAGCCTCTAACTTACATGCTCGACTAAGAATTTATCCCATAGGACAACAGATGATAGTGGTTTTTATTCTTCTTTTTATAGAACATTTATTCATCACGTTAATAATGGGCATTATTGACAGAGAGATATCAGGTATTACGTTCTGGATTTCTCCACTACTTGGGGTACTTTTCTGGCCTTGGGTATTCGTGATATTGCGAAGAATTCGTAGACAATATAGAGTTAATTAAATACCTAGGAAAAAAATTGCAAATAAAAGATCATTATAAAGAAGGAATACTTTTTTCAAATAGAATAATTGTCTCGATAATCTTGATATTGATTGCCGTAAGTGTATTGATATTTCGATTAGTCCATTTGCAAATCATTGATCATGATCACTTCACTACCCTCTCAAAAGATAATAGGGTAAAAATTGTTCCCCTCCCCCCTAGACGAGGATCAATTTATGACAGACAAGGGATACCTCTAGCCATAAACAGGCCAGCGTATAATCTCGAGATGATCCCTGAAGATGTAAAAGATATAGAAAAGTCTCTAAAAAAATTAAATTCTTTGATTAATATTTCAAAAAATGATTTAGAAAGATTTTACCGCCTTAAAAAAAATAAAAGACTGTTTGAGAGCATACCAATAAAAACAAATTTAACTATAAATGAGGCTTCAATATTTTCTGCAAACAAATATAAGTTTCCTGGTATAGGAATAAAAGCAAGATTAAAAAGACATTATCCTTATGCGGAAGAAACTGCCCATGTGCTTGGGTATGTTGGAAGAATAAGCAAGGCCGATCTTCAGAAGATTAATTTATCCCATTATGCTGGAACAGCATATATAGGAAAAACGGGTGCTGAGAAGTCATATGAATCAATTCTCCTCGGCGAAGTTGGTCGTCAACAAGTTGAAGTTAATTCAATTGGAAGAATTGCAAGAACATTAGAGAAAAAAGAACCACGGTCTGGTGAAGATTTGTATTTACATTTAGACATTGAACTTCAAAAAACAGCTTTGAATGCTCTTGGGAAAAATAATGGTGCAATAGTCGCAATTGATCCAAATAATGGAGGTATATTAGCAATTGTAAGTCAGCCCGGATTTAATCCAAATGAATTCGTAGAGGGTATCAGCGAAAAAAAATATAATGAACTAAAAAAGAATAACGATAGGCCTTTATTTAATCGAGCATTAAATGGTCAATATCCGCCTGGCTCAACAGTAAAGCCATTTATTGGACTTGCTGGTCTAGAAATGAAAAAAGTTACTAGTGATACTTCCCATTTTTGTCCTGGGTTTTTCCAATTACCAGGAAATGAACATAGATACAGAGATTGGAAAAGAATAGGACATGGAGATACAACACTTCAAAAGGCAATTTCTCAATCATGTGATGTATTTTACTACCAATTAGCTTTAGATCTTGGAATAGATGAATTAAGTAATTTTTTAAAAAAATTTGGTTTCGGCGAAAAGAGTGGGATTGATTTAATAGGAGAGTCAAAAGGAATTTTACCATCTAGAAAATGGAAGGAAAAGCAAAAGAAAGAGCCTTGGTATCCTGGCGAAACTGTCATTATGGGAATTGGTCAGGGTTATTATTTATCGACACCTCTTCAACTAGCAATCGCGACAGCTGCTATAGCGAATGGTGGTAAATATTTTACACCAAGACTGGTTGATTTCTTAAAAACTCATAAAGAGGAAGACCATAGATCAATTCCACCAGCAAGTAGTACGATATTGATCGAGTCAGAAAATTTAAAAAAAATTCAAAATGCAATGGTTGATGTAATTGAAGCTCCAAATGGGACAGCTAGAAATATTTTTACCCGTCAATATAAGATTGCTGGCAAAACTGGAACATCTCAAGTTTTCAGCATTGCTCAAGATCAGGAATACGAAGAGGAAACAGTAGTTAAAAAAAGACGGGACCATGCCCTTTTTATAGCTTATGCTCCCATAAAGGAGCCAAAAATTGCACTTGCAGTAGTAGTTGAAAATGGAGGTAATGGTGGAGCTGTTGCTGCGCCTATTGCAAGAAAAATATTAGATAAATATCTAATGTCACCAAAATTATCAAAAAACGATTGAAAGCAAAACTTCCATAATGAATTATGATCCTCATCAACTTGGCACCTTAACAACGACAGACATAAATACTAGACAGGGTCTGTTAGCAAAAATCCATTTGGATCTCCCTTTACTATCCGCAATTTTTTTAGCTATTTCTTTAGGCTTAATTATTCTTTATTCTGCATCAGGTAATAATTTCTTAATGGTAGAAAAACAATTAATAAGAATTGGAATTGCATTTATTGTAATGTTTTCTGTTGCACAAGTATCTCCATCTACATTATGTAGGTGGAGTCCTTGGTTGTACATCATAGGCTTACTAATGCTTTTATCAGTTTTATTCTTTGGCGATTCGAGTAAAGGTGCAAAAAGATGGTTAGATATAGGATTTATTAGCTTTCAACCATCTGAAATGATGAAATTAGCAGTCCCATTTATGATTGCCTGGTATTTTTCTGAAAAAAAATTACCGCCTAAAATAACAAATCTCCTTTTAGCTGGGTTTTTAATACTCATACCAACAATTCTTATCTCAAAACAACCAGATCTTGGTACTGCGGTATTGATCGCAATAAGTGGAGTATTCATACTTTTCTTAGCTGGACTTGGTTGGAAAATTATAACACTTGTGGTTACTCTCTTTGCATCAGCCGCACCGTTTCTTTGGTTTACTCTTCATGAATATCAGCAAAAACGTGTATTAACATTTTTTGATCCAGAAAAAGATCCTTTGGGTGCCGGATATCACATTATACAATCAAAAATAGCGATAGGCTCTGGAGGTTTATATGGGAAAGGCTGGTTAAATGGGACACAATCTCAATTAGATTTTTTACCTGAAAGACATACGGACTTCATATTCGCTGTCCTTTCTGAAGAATTTGGATTAATTGGTGTATTGGTTCTACTAATTCTTTATCTATTTATCATTTTTAGGGGCTTTTACATAGCAACGCAGGCACAAAGTACTTTCGGACGATTATTATCGGGAACATTAACATTAGTTTTTTTTGTTTATGTATTTGTTAATATGGGTATGGTTTCAGGCTTACTACCGGTAGTAGGAATTCCACTACCTCTGGTAAGCTATGGTGGTACTTCCCTCGTAACACTGATGGCAAGTTTTGGTATTTTAATGTCCATACATACTCACAGAAAACTAGTATCAAAATGAAAATTAATTTAATCATCGCAATAATCATAGTTTTGATGCCTCTGCAAACAAAAGCCGAAACTCCAGATGAACTGCGTCAAAAATTTATAAAAATGATGGTAGAAAAACATGACTTTTCTGAATCAGAATTAAAAAAAGTTTTATGGCAGGCGGAAAAAAAAGAAACAATTTTAAGAGCTATATCTAGGCCAGCTGAAAAAGTAAAACCATGGTGGGAATATAAAAAACATTTTTTAACAAAAAAAAGAATTAGAAATGGCGTATCATTTTGGAAAGAGAATAAAAAAATTCTTGAGAAAGTCTATAATGAATATGGAATACCACCAAAAATAATTGTGAGTATATTAGGAGTAGAAACAAATTATGGGGCATTTCCACTAAGATATAGGGTACTCGATGCATTACATACATTGGGCTTTCATTACCCAAGAAGAGGGAAATTCTTTCGCTCTGAGTTAAAGCATTTTTTATTGCTTGCAAGAGAAGAAAAAATAAATCCACTTGAATTAAAAGGATCATATGCTGGGGCGATGGGAAAACCGCAATTTATGCCCTCAAGTTTTAGAAAACTTGCAATAGATTATGACAAGAATGGTAGACGTGATATCTGGGGAAGTAATGCCGATATAATCGGAAGTATTGCTTTTTATTTATCAAAGAATAATTGGCAGCGTAACAAACCAATTGCAGTTGAACTCAAAATATCAAAGAAGCAGAAAAATTTCCTCTCTAAGGCACTCAAATTACCAATCAAAGCAAAAGAATTCAGGGAAGCTGGTATTGTATTGCCAAAAAATTGGAAAAATAATTTAAAAATTAGTTTTATAACCTTAGAAGGTATTTATGGTGAACAATATTGGGCAATACACAAAAATTTTAAGTCTATTTTGAGCTACAATCCGAGAAATAAGTATGCTATGGCTGTTTATCAATTGGGTGAAAGAATTGATGAAGCCATTAAAAATGAATGATATATAATGAAACGAAAAATCGCCTATATCACAATTTCTATTTTTTTAATTAATATACCTGGATGTAGTGTATTAAAGCTAAGTAAAACTCAGGATGGGGCTCCATCAGGATATCCTGACTTTAGTGACACGCCGAACGCAATACCAAAAATAGAACCAATTGCAAAAGCCAATCAAAGATCCTACAAAATATTTGGTAAACGCTATAGGCCAATGGCTTCCTCAAAAGGATACAGTAAAAAGGGGATTGCTTCCTGGTATGGAAAAAAATTCCATGGTAATAAAACTGCAAATGGCGAGAGGTATAATATGTATGCCATGACAGCGGCTCATAAACTATTACCTTTACCTACGTATGTAGAGGTAAAAAATTTAGAAAATGGTAGAAACATAATTGTAAGAGTAAATGACAGAGGACCTTTTCATGGAGATAGAATTATTGATCTATCATATGCAGCTGCAAGCAAGATTGGAATGTTAAAGAAGGGAACAGCTTTAGTGCGAGTTACAGCCATAGATCCTACAGATTTATTTGCAAAAAATGATAGACGGAAAGGTTTGATATTTATTCAGTTAGGTGCATTTCAAGATATTCGGAATGCTATACGACTGCAAAAAGAAGCAAGAAATTTTATAAGAAAAGAAGTCTCTGTCGAGAGCGATAAAAGAGAAAATATACATAGAGTAAAAATAGGCCCTATTCAATCGCATAAGATGAAAAATAAAATTATCGAATCTTTAGCTGAAATTGGAATAAATAATACAAAGATTGTTATCGAATAATAGAATAAACTCAATTTAAAAACTATAAAAAATTTTTTAATTACAAAGTAAGGATAAAAAAACTTGTATAAATATTACCCTCTTATATTTTTACTTTGGGCATTCAACCTCAGCGCCCAAACAGTCTCATTTATACCGAATACTCCACCTATTAAAGCTGAAAGTTATTTATTGGTTGACATTAATAGTAAAAAAGTTCTTGCCGAAAAAGAAGCAAAAAAGAAAATTGAGCCAGCAAGTATTACAAAAATTATGACGGCGCATGTTGTTTTTAGAGAATTAGAAAAGGGAAGTATTAATCTCTCAGATCAAGTTTTAATCAGTCAAAAAGCGTGGAGGACAGAAGGTTCTCGAATGTTTATAGAGGTCAACAAGAGAGTATCTGTTGAAGACCTTCTTAAAGGACTAATAATACAATCTGGAAATGATGCCGCAGTAGCACTTGCTGAACATATTGCTGGCAGTGAAGAAGCATTTGTTGAGCTCATGAATAATGTTGCGGATGATCTTGGTATGAGTGATACAAACTACGTAAATACGACTGGTTTACCAAATAAAGATCACTATACAACCGCAGAGGATATTGTAAAAATAGCATCTGCAACTATTCAAAATTTTCCTGATTTTTATAAACTTTATTCTCAGAAGGAATTCACTTTTAATGAAATACGACAATTCAACCGCAATAGTCTTCTTTGGCGTGATGAGACTGTAGACGGCGTAAAAACCGGACATACTTCATCGGCAGGATACTGCCTTATAAGTTCTGCAGAACGAAATGGCATGCGGTTAATATCAGTGATTATGGGTGCCAAAAGTAAAAAATCTCGCGTAAAGGATAGTTCAATTCTTCTAAATTTTGGATTTCGGTTTTATCAAACTTTTAAGCTTTACAAGGCTGAAGAAAAATTAAATATGGCGAAAGTATGGAAAGGAGAAAAAGAAGATTTAGCCCTTGGATTGGCAAAAAACCTATACGTGACAATTCCGCGTAATCAGTATGATAATCTTGATGCAAAAATTGAGCTGAATGACAACGTAGTTGCTCCAATAAAAAAAGGGGAAAAAATTGGTGAGGTTTTTATAACTTTTTCTGGAAAATCATTAACAAAAAAACCATTAATAGCCTTAGAAAATATCAAAGAGGGTAGTATTTGGGTAATTTTTCTCGATTCAATCCTATTATGGTTTGCAGATTAAATTTTTGGGTAAATTTCATAAAATTAAGATAGGGACATTAAGTGCCAAAAGAAAATAAGATTGAGGGTTTTGTATTTCCGCTGAAATATACTGTAAAGGCTATGGGTTTGAATAATGATAAATTTGAAGAAATTGTTTTAAAAACAATTAAACCGCATTGTGAAAAAATCTTTATGAAAAGTTTAAAGCATAAGATAAGTAAAAACAGTAAATATCTATCAGTAAGTATCGATGTGAAGGTTCTTAATAGAGAAAATCTTGACCTATTATATAAAGACCTCACTGATAATAAAAAAATCTTAATGCGTTTATAAAAAAATAATAAATATGTATCTTCCAAATCTCATTGTTCACAGGCTAGGTTGTTTGGAATATAAACAAGTTTTAGAAAGAATGCAGACATTCACTAACAAAAGAGTGAAAGGCACTGAATCAGAAATATGGTTACTAGAACATTATCCTGTTTTTACACAAGGTCAGGCAGGTAACGATAAACATATTATAAATCCTAAAAATATTCCGGTAGTTCGAAGCGATAGGGGTGGTCAAGTCACATATCATGGCCCAGGTCAATTGGTGGTATACGTCATGTTATCTTTAAAGGAAGCGAAATTAGGCGTGAAAGGATTTGTTCGAGCACTAGAAAACACCATAGTAAAAGTTTTAGATTTTCATAATGTGAAAGGAGACTTAAAAAAAAATGCTCCTGGTGTTTATGTAAAAAATGCAAAAATAGCGGCAGTTGGTCTACGAGTAAGTCATGGATTTACCTATCATGGACTTGCCCTGAACGTAAATATGGACTTGTCTCCATTTACTATGATAAATCCATGTGGTTACGAACGATTATCAGTAACGCAGACTATCGATCAGGGAATTAAACAAGATATATCTACACTGGCAACTCAAGTAGCTAATACCTTAGCGAAAGAGGTAAATCATCAATTGTTGGAATATTGATTCCAAATTGCGTTAAATATAAAAAAAATCTTGTAAAATTTAACAATTTAGTTAAACCTTACCAATTAAGGTTTTCTTGATACGAACAAACGTTACAATAAGTCTATGGATAAATTAAATTTACAAGCTCCGTCACGCACTTCTCCCGAAACGCATCACAGGGGTGAAAGCAAAGTAAGTCGGATTCCAATCAAGATAGAAAAAACGGAAAAAATGCCGAAAAAGCCCTCTTGGATAAGAGCAAAGGCGCCAATAGGCTCGGGTGTTAAAAAGATAAAAGAAATATTACGCAATCGAAATTTAAGTTCAGTATGCGAAGAAGCAATGTGCCCAAATTTAGGAGAATGCTTTAGTCATGGCACTGCAACCTTTATGATTATGGGAGATATTTGTACACGACGTTGTCCTTTTTGTGATGTTGCTCATGGCAGGCCAAGGCCTTTGGATACATCTGAGCCAATTCAATTAGCAGAAGCCATCCGTGAAATGAAACTTAAATATGTCGTAATAACTTCTGTGGACCGAGATGATTTGCGAGATGGGGGAGCAGAGCATTATTCTAATTGCATAAATGAAATCAGAGAACGGACGCCAAATACACAAATAGAAGTTCTTGTTCCAGATTACAGAGGAAGAATGGATACCGCCTTAAAGGCGCATCATTTATCACCTCCAGATGTTTTTAATCATAATTTAGAGACTGTTCCTAGATTGTATCGTCAATGCAGACCCGGTTCGGATTATCAATGGTCTCTTGATCTGTTGAAAAAATTTGGATCACAAAATCCGACCGTTCCAACAAAATCAGGCATCATGCTTGGATTAGGGGAAACATATCAGGAAGTAAAAGAAGTAATGGCGGATTTGCGAGCTCATAATGTCAATATGTTAACGCTAGGGCAATATTTACAACCGAGCTTGAATCATCTTCCGGTAAAGCGATTTGTGAGTCCTTTTGAATTTGAAGATTTAAGAAAAATTGGACTTAAAATGGGTTTTGACAACGTGGCTAGCGGGCCAATGGTTCGCTCTTCATATCATGCTGACTTACAGGCAAATCCGCTATTAAATAACTAATGGAGTTTTTTAATTTTATTGAGGTTTTCCGACCAGCTTTTAAAATTATTTTTCTTTCGCCTGGATTATTATTAATTTTCTTAATAGCTGGTCTTTTTTTATTTAAAAATTACTTTGGTAGAAGTCTCATATTTCTTACTGCATTAAGTCTATACTTTGTTAGTATTGGAGCATCTACTCACCTACTTGCAAACAGTCTAGAAATTTATCCAGCATTAAAAACCGAGCAATTACTAAATTCAAATGCCAAAGCAATTCTAATATTAACTGCAGGCTATACAAGCCATAATCCAGAAATTAATGATAAATCTAGGCCAAGCAAATTAGGGATCGAAAGATTAAATTATGCAATTAGGCTCAATAAGTTATCAAATATCCCAATAATCATAAGCGGCGGTAAACCAAATACTGAAGAAAGTTCATTGGCAAAAATTTATAATGAATGGTTGATTGATAGAGCTGGAATCAGCGCTATAGCGCTCGAACAGGAATCTGGCAGCACCTGGGAAAATCTTCAATTTACTAAAGTTATTTTGGATGATTTAAATATTGAAAAAATTATTATAGTAACTCATGCTTTTCACATGCCAAGAGCAATGTGGTCAGCAAGAAAAAACGATATTGATGCTATTCCCGCTCCATTTGCTTTTTTAGGAAAAAAACCTAAGAAACCTACGAATTTTTTAGATTTATCTTTATGGGCGCCCAATCCATTTAGACTTGAATCTAATTACCTTTTACTACATGAATTATTTGGAAAATTTTGGTATACATTAAAAAATTAACTTAACCTAACTTAATATGCCAAACTATCTCAATAAAAATTTAATAAGGTCTATGACTTCATGTTTAGAGAAACATGAGGTTTATGATTCAATAAATAGTTTAAAAAAGCTACGTATCTTTATGGAGCACCACATATATTCGGTTTGGGATTTTATGTCCTTAATAAAATATTTACAAAAAGAAATTGCTCCTGCTGAATTCCCATGGACACCAAAAGGAGATGGAGATATCAAAAGATTTATTAATGAATTGGTTCTTGAGGAAGAATCAGATCAAGTCTACAAAAACAAAAGTTACTCAAGTCATTTCGAACTATATATTTCTGCCATGAATGAAATTGGAGCAAATACGCAACCTGTAAAAGAGTTTATTAGAATCGTTCAAAAAGAGGGTGTGCAGAATGCATTAATATCTACCCATATACCAGAACCATCTGCAAAATTTACAAAGCAGACTTTTCTTTTTATTGAGCGCAATAGGCCCCATGAAGTTGCAGCAGCTTTAGCATTAGGCAGAGAACATATAATTCCCACTATTTTTAGATCAATTTTAAAAAAAATTGGAGTTAGCTCAAAACAAGCTCCCATATTTCATTATTATTTGAATAGACATATTGGTCTAGATGAGGATTTTCATGCCCCGCTATCACTGAAACTTTTGAACGAGCTTTGTGGGGAAGATAATGAATATAGAAGTCAAGCCGTAGCAGCAGCAGAAAGATCGATTACATCAAGGATGGAGTTTTGGGATGATGTTTTAGTTGTTTTGAAAAAAGTATAAAAATTAGTTTTTTTCGTAAAATTCATTTGCCTCAAAAAGTCGCTGTGGTGTTCCAATATCAATCCAATTACCAGTGTGTAAAATTCCTCCTACAAGATTATCGTCTGCTGCATTTTGTAATATTGGGGCTAATGGGAAAGACTTTAGGACACAGTTTTTGAATAACGTTTTACGATAAATACCAATCCCACTGAACGTGAATCCATAATTTTTTTTCAAAGAAGTGAGCCTTCCTTTATTCAGTGAAAAATCGCCATCTAAATTATGATTTGGATTTGGCACCAGAACGATTTGGGCTAAGTCATTTTTGTCAAGACCCAGCCTCTCAAAAGAGAAATCAGATAAAATATCGCCATTTATTACGAAAAATATGTCGGTCTCTATCTTTGATAAAGCATTAAAAATGCCGCCGCCTGTATCCAATGCCTTTGGTTCAGGTGAATAAACGATTTTTACACCCCAAGTAGAGCCATCTCCAAGATAATTCTCTATTTTCTTACCAAGAAACGAATGGTTTATTACTATTTTTTCTACACCAAAATCTACCAACCGTTCAATATTCCAAACTATTATTGGCTTACCTCCGACAAGAAGTAAGGGTTTGGGAGAATCCAGGGTCAGCGGGTGCATTCTTTTTCCATGGCCCGCTGCCAAAATCATAGCTACTTGCATATTTTTTACTTAGTAGTTAATTAGGATTTTGATTTCATTGCATCAAAAAATTCTTGATTGGTACTGGTAACTTTTAATTTATCGAATAAAAATTCCATGGCTGCAAGCTCGTCCATTGGATGTAAAATTTTCCTTAAAATCCAAATTTTTTGAAGCTCTTTTTCGGGCATAAGTAATTCTTCTCGGCGAGTTCCTGACCGATTGATATGAATAGCTGGAAAGAGTCTTTTTTCAGCTATTCTGCGATCTAAATGCACTTCCATGTTACCAGTACCCTTAAATTCTTCATATATAACATCATCCATACGAGAACCCGTTTCCACCAGAGCGGTTGCAATAATAGTCAGAGATCCTCCTTCTTCTACATTTCTTGCAGCACCAAAAAATCTTTTCGGTTTTTGTAGTGCATTCGCATCAACTCCTCCTGTCAGTACTTTTCCTGAAGAAGGAATAACCGTGTTATAAGCTCTCGCCAACCTTGTTATGGAATCGAGTAAGATAACTACATCCTTTTTATGTTCAACTAATCTTTTGGCTTTTTCTATTACCATTTCTGCTACTTGAACATGTCGAGCCGCTGGTTCATCGAATGTCGAAGAAATTACCTCTCCCCTAACAGACCTAGCCATTTCTGTTACTTCTTCTGGACGCTCGTCTATTAATAAAACGATTAAGTAACATTCGGGATGCTTTGAAGCAATAGACTGAGCTATATTTTGAATAAGCATTGTTTTGCCTGCTTTTGGAGGTGCTACTATAAGTCCTCTCTGCCCCTTTCCAATAGGTGCAACTAATTCGATTGTTCTTGCTGTTATATCTTCAGTACTTCCATTGCCCATTTCTAAATTAAATTTTTGATTAGCAAACAAAGGAGTAAAGTTTTCAAAAAGGATTTTATTTTTTGCCTGCTCTGGCTTATCAAAATTAATTTGATCTACTTTTAACATAGCAAAATAACGTTCATTATCCTTTGGTGGTCTAATTTTTCCAGATACTGTATCTCCGGTGCGTAATCCAAATCTACGAATTTGACTTGGCGACATATAAATATCATCAGGGCCTGCTAAATAACTTGAATCATCTGACCTCAAGAAACCAAATCCATCTTGGAGAATCTCTAATACTCCATCTCCATAAATATCCTCTCCCTTCTTAGCATGCGCTTTCAATATCGAAAAAATTAAATCATTTTTTCTAGAACGACCCATATTTTCTATCTTCATAGACGAAGCTAGTTCCTGTAATTCTGGGACCGGCATTTTTTTTAATTCTGTAAGATTCATATACAGTCTATTACGCAGTTATTTTTTTGGGAAAGTAGTTAACCAAGAAATACAAAGGTGAAAAATGGGATTGGAGAAACGCCTTATTTAAAGACTTTTGATATTGTTACAAGTAATAGTAACTATTTTAATTTCATATGTCTAGTATATGTTGAAAAATAAGATTTGTGTATTTTTTTAATTTTTTCAGATATTACTATCTATAAAGGCTATCAATTGAGATTTTGATACTGCCCCAACCTTTGTAGCCTCTACTTCTCCTTTTTTAAAAATCATAAGCGTAGGTATTCCCCTAATTCCATATTTTGGTGGTGTATCTGGGCTTTCATCTATATTTACCTTAGCTATCTTAACTTTCCCCGAGTATTCCTCTGCGATTTCGCTTAATACTGGTGCTATCATCTTACAAGGGCCACACCATTCGGCCCAATAATCAACTAAAACAGGGAGATCAGACTGAAGCACTTCACTATCGAATGATGCATCTGTTACCTTTATTATTTTATTACTCACAAAATTCTCCGATTTATTTTAGAGTTAATATAGCTGAAATGAATAAAATCTGCTTTTTGGGACTAAGGTGATAGCTCTAATCCTGTAATTTTTAAGAAACTTAGTGTAATTTGATCCGATCAATGTAACCATTTCAACCCCTAAAATGAATTGATAACAAGAATTTGGCTAAACTGAGCCTCTATATGGGTATTAAATATAATAATTTTTAAAAATCATCATTTTCTAAAGATAATTCAATGAAGTTTTATGAGTGAAAAACACCTTACAACAACCAGATTTGATAGCTTCCCATTATCTGAAAAAATAATGCGAGGGGTCAAAGAAGCTGGTTTTACTTATTGTACTCCGATACAAGAAGCATCTTTACCTCTAGGTCTGGAGGGTAAAGATATTGCAGGTCAAGCGCAAACTGGAACTGGAAAGACTGCGGCTTTCCTATTGGCAACTTTTGAAAATATCTCAAAACAATCTTCACATAAAGATATAAAGTTAAATCAACCTAGAGCTCTTATATTAGCCCCCACTAGGGAACTTGCGATTCAGATTTATAAAGATGCACTTACATTAGCCAAATATACCGATTTAAGGATACAGGTTGTCTATGGAGGTACGGGCTATGAAAAACAGAAAAGAAATATTGAGGAGGAAGGAGTTGATATTCTCATAGGGACCCCAGGCAGGCTTATTGACTATTTTAAACAAAAAATATTTAACTTAAGAGCATTAAAAGTTTTAGTAATGGATGAGGCAGATAGAATGTTTGATCTTGGCTTTATTAAAGATATTCGATTTTTGATACGTCGATGTCCTCCTCCAAAGCAGAGAATAAGTATGCTTTTTTCTGCAACATTGTCATACCGTGTTACCGAGCTTGCTTATGAGCATATGAACAATCCGCAAAAAATTATTATAGAATCAGAACAGATAACAGCAGAAAAAATAAAAGAAATTGGATATATGGTAGCAAATGAAGAAAAAATTTCTCTTTTGCTGGGACTGCTAAATACTTTAAAAAAATCTAGATCAATTATATTCATCAATACAAAAAGAGAGGCTGATAAAGTCTGGGGATTTTTGGAAGGAAATGGATATAAGGCTGCAATTGTTTCTGGTGATGTGCCACAAAAAAAACGAGAGGCTCTTTTAAAAAAATTTGCATCAAATGAAGTTTCTATTTTAGTAGCAACAGATGTGGCAGCTCGTGGATTGCACATAGAGGGAGTAACGCATGTATTTAACTATGATCTTCCAGAAGACAGTGAAGATTATGTTCATAGAATTGGAAGAACTGCTAGAGCAGGGGCAGAGGGTGATGCAATTTCATTTGTTTGTGAAACCTATGCTTTTTCTTTACCAGAAATAGAAAGCTTTATTAATCATAAAATACCAATAGAAACAATAAATTCTGATATGTTAGCTAGAATAGATCCTAAAAGTAGGATATTTATTGATAGAAAAAATAAAGTTAGTCCTCAAAATAAAGCAAATGGTAAAGCTTATAAACAAAGAAAAAATAATTCGCGCTAATTTGCAGAAATAAAATTTTTAAGACTTGGTATTAATTCAGAGAATTCAATAATTGATTTAAAATTTTCAATGTTTTTTACTGGCTTACTCAAATCAGGTCGACTTATTGCTAATAAATTATTTATTCCTTGTTTTTTAGCGGCTGAAAGAACCTCCAAATTATCATCTATGAATAAAACTTTATCCTTATCGTAAGGTTCAAGCTGGTAAAATACTTTCCAAAAATCACTTTGTTCTTTCGCAAATCCGATATCATGGGAACTTATTAACAAATCAAGCTTCTCGTTTAATTTTGTTTTCTTCATTTTTAAAGAAATAGACTTTTTATGTGCATTTGTAACCAAAATTCTTTTTTTATTTGCAGATTTAAGTAAATCTAAAAATAACTTTACATCTGGAAGCATTGAGATCTTAGATGATTGGCTTTCTTGAAGTTTGTCTATATCAATATTTAATTCTGAAGTCCAATAATCAATACTATACCAATTTAATGTGCCGGATATTTTTTTAAATTTTTGTGTGCAAATTTCTTTGGCTTTATCTAAACTTATTTTCTCTTTCCTCGAAAAGGCTAAAGGCACGAAATTTAACCAAAAATTATTGTCAAACTGTAAGTCTAAAAGCGTACCATCCATATCTAAAAAAACGGTATTGATATTTTCCCAATTGACCACGATAATTTCCCAAATTAAATTAAAAGATAAATAAAAAAGATATGAAATTTGATACCGAAAAAATTATTTCTCTTGCTGAAGAAGCTGGTTTAGTAATACTCAATATATATAAAGAGGATTTTTCAATATACAAAAAAGATGATGAATCTCCTATTACCGCAGCAGATAGATTATCACATGAAATTATAATTTCTAAGCTAAAAAAATATTTTCCTGCTATTCCAATACTTTCTGAAGAATCAAAGAAGATTCCTTTTAGTCATAGAAAAAAGTGGAAAATATACTGGCTTATCGATCCACTAGACGGGACAAAGGAATTCATAAAAAGAAATGGAGAATTTACAGTAAATATAGCATTGATTGAAAATGGAGTTCCTATTTTTGGAGTCGTGCATCAACCGACAGAAAAAATTACCTATTTTGGGGGGAAAATTTGTCCGGCACAAAAACGCTCCAATAGCGGCACCCAAACAATTAAAGCAAATTTAATATCTAGCAACCCAATACGAATAGTAGCAAGTAAATCACATGGGAGCGGTCTATTAGATACTTTTATTGAAAAAACAAAAAATTACACTTTGTTAAAAATAGGAAGTTCACTAAAAATTTGCTTAATAGCTGAGGGAGCTGCTGACATATATCCAAGATTTGGGCCCACCTCTGAGTGGGATACGGCTGCTGCACACGCTATCGCTAAAGCAGCAGGGGCAAAAATTACTAATTTTCAATTAGAAGATTTAAAATACAATACAAAGGACTCTCTTTTAAATCCGTCTTTTATCGCTTTCGCAGATGTCACAAAAAATTGGTTAGATTTTTTATAAATTAATTGGTGCCCAGGGACAGAATCGAACTGCCGACACGAGGATTTTCAGTCCTCTGCTCTACCGACTGAGCTACCTGGGCATTAAAATATTGATCTAAAAGCCGCGTATTTAATCTATGTAAGGCTCTCAAGTCAAGTTATCAATTTTATTGCGGTTTAAAATCTGGTGGAACTTCAGATCCATCTCCAAAAAAGTATTTTTCCATCTGCTCTTCTAAAAAGGTTCTTGCTTTAGGATCAATGGGGCTCAATCTATATTCATTCAAAAGCATTGTTTGGTGTTTAAGCCAACCTTGCCAAGCTTCTTTTGAAATATTTTCAAATATCCTCTTTCCAAGGTCGCCAGGATATGGTTGGCGGTCTAGAGCCTCTGCATTTTTTCCGAGTTTGACACAATGTATTTCTTTAGCCATAAGATATCTCTTTTGTATCCAATTCATTTAATATTTTAACAACAGGAGCAGCCAATCCAAGTGTACTCGGCTGATCAGCTTTATACCAAACCCAACGATCATCCTCCAGTGCGATATTTACATGATCTGATAAAAATATTTCAACAGGTCTAATATCAAGGTGAAAATGTGTAAATTTATGACGTCGTTGCGGTAAATAATGAGATTTTTTAACATCGCTGGAAATGTGCTTTTGGCACCAATCCACAGGGTCTTCATTTATTCTTAGCTCAGGGAATCCCCATAAACCTCCCCAAACGCCTTTTAGAGGCCTCTGGCGTAAAAAAACTCTGCCCGAAATATCTCGTAACAAAACCATCTGTACAGATTTAATGGGCAACTCCTTCTTGATTTTTTTACCTGGAAAGTTTTTCCATGATTCATTTAGATATGCTTTGCATGATTCTTTAATGGGGCATTCATTACATAAAGGTTTTGTTCTTGTGCAGAGCATAGAACCTAAATCCATCATTGCCTGATTGTAATGATCAACTCTTTTTTTTGGTGTGTATGTCTCAGAAAGCTCCCAAAGCTTTTTCTGGACCAAACTTTTACCTGGCCATCCCGAAATAGCATCATGGCGTGCCAGAACCCTTTTAACATTTCCATCGAGAATTGGGGCTCGTTTATGCATAGATAGGGATAAAATTGCTCCAGCAGTTGAACGCCCTATACCAGGAAGATTATTCAGATCATCAATATTTTCTGGAAAAAAACCATTTTCCTTTGAAGAGATAATTTTGGCCGTTCTATGTAGATTTCTTGCTCGAGCATAATATCCAAGGCCAGACCAATAATGTAGCACTTCGTCCAGGGGAGCTTCAGCTAAACTTTCAATATTGGGAAACCTGTTCATAAATTTTTGAAAAAAAGGTATGACAGTTTTAACTTGGGTTTGCTGCAACATGACCTCTGATACCCAAACCTTATAAGGCGTAATATTTTTTTGCCAAGGAAGGTCCTTTCTGCCATTTAAGTCAAACCAGGTGAGTACTTGATCACTAAAAGAATTCATTTTTGTCTTATACACCCACAATTCCAACATATATTAAATTGACCTTCTATCAAAAGATCACAATTACCGCACTCCCATGAAATTTCATTATTATCACGATTATCATTTTCCTGATATTGATCAATAAGTTGTTTAGCATAAGGAAAATCTTTTGGCCTTAAAAGCCATATCCAAGGAAACTTAACAGCAGATAATTCTCCTGCTGCGCCTGACTGATATTGGTCAAAAACGACAGCTTCAACACTTGACTGTTTTAGATAATCAATAATTAATTGTGCTTCTATGTCGTCTTTAGCTTGATATATTCGCTTCATGGTTTCGCAAATTTAATTATTTATGTGGGCTTTTTAAATATATCTTTTATGATATTTTAATTTCATAAAGTAATATTCCTATAATGGAGCTTTAAATGCGAATTATACCTCTTTTTATATTTGCCACACTTGCTATTGCAATTGGGATTACCTTTGGGTTAATGGGTCAATCAATCGAAGACACAAATCCCTATGCTCAAATGGGAGGTGAATTCACCTTAAATTCAGATAAAGGAGAGATAAGTCTATCAAATTTTCGAGGAAAAATTGTTCCAATTTATTTTGGTTTTACAAATTGTCCTGATGTTTGTATAACATCGCTTAACAAATTAAAAGCTGCACTCAAAGAGCTTAAATCAACTGATTTAACACAAATACAACCAATTTTCATAAGTGTCGATTCAGAACGCGACTCACCAGAAATGGTAGGAGAATATGCGCGCTTTTTTGACCCTTCAATAATTGGGCTTAGTGGAGATAGAGAATATATAAAGGATCTTACAAAAAAATATTTTGTTATTTTTGAAAAAGTAAATATGGAAAATTCAAAGTTAAAATATACTATCGACCATTCATCAATCATATATATTGTTGGTAGAGATGGAAAAATTAAAAGTCTTGTCCATCATAGCGATAATGTAGAAAAATTAGTATTATCATTAAAGAATGCCCTAAAAATTTAGTATAAATTTTCTACATAGTTTTTATATTTATCAATAATCTTTCCTCTTTTTAATTTCATAGTCGGAGTCAAAAGATCATTTTCTATAGTCCAATCATCAAATACAAGATGCGCATTACGAATCTTTGCGTAAATAGGAAAAGACGATAACCTTTTATTTAATCTCTTGAGAATAATTTTCTTTACTGCCGAATTTTTTATATCTTTTTCCAAATCTGTAATATGTTTCTGTTCTTCAAAACCAAATTCCCTAAAAGAATCAAAAAAATATTTTTGATCTATAGAAAGTATAGCGGTTAAAAATGGTAACCCCTCTCCTATTAAAATTATATTTTTAATTATCGGATCAGCTGAAATAGTGAGCTCAATATCACTCGGAGATATTTTTTCACCATTTGACAAAACTAAAATATCTTTTAATCGGCCTGTAATATAAATATGACCTGATTCAGCTATATATGCTTGATCGCCAGTTTTTAGCCATCCGTCCTTGTCAATAATTTTTTCTGTTGCACTTTCATTCTTCCAGTAACCCATCATAACTCCAGGGCCAGATACTTCTAATTCACTATTACCACTTATTCTTACCTTTACGCCTTTAATGGGAATTCCAACGCTATCTGGATAATTATTGTCTATGGGATTTGCACTTACAATAGGAGATGTTTCAGTCAAACCATATCCTTGAATAATTGGTAAACCAAGACTAATAAAAAACTTAGAAAGATTTTTATTTAACGGCGCACCCCCACAAATTGCTAAACGAAGCTTACCCCCAAGATTATTTAAAATTTTTTTTGCTATTAATTTTTCGAAGATTGGCCAAAAAAATAAACTTATTTTTTTCCTCCCTCTTCCTTGCTCAAAATTAAATTTTTTCCATCCTATAATATTGGTTAAATTAAAAATATATTGAATAAAGAAATTTTTTTTCTCTAATTGGCCCTCTATACGAGAGAAAAATTTTTCAAAAATTCTTGGAACTGAAACAAGTATTGTTGGCCTGATAATCTTTAAATCTTCAGCTAATTGAGATGCTGTCCTTGCAAACGCAACCGTGGCACCCGACATGACAGGAGCATAATAGCCAACAGACCTCTCCAAGGTATGCGATAAAGGAAGAAATGAAAGAAATACATCAGTTTTAAAACAATCAAGCATTGATAGTCCGCCATATGCTACTGATAGCATATTTAGGTGACTTAACATTACTCCTTTAGGTTTTCCTGTAGTCCCCGAAGTATAAACAATTGATGCCAACGTATTTGAATTATGCCCAATTTTTTCAGGCAAGTGATTCATATCTTTTTTTAGCCAATCGCTTACTAATTCAACTCTCTTATCTAATTTAGAAAAAATTGAAGCATCATCAATATTTTCGAGAAGTAATATTCTTTTTAAAAATTTATTTTTAGCTATTACTTTCTCTAACTTCTTTAAATGAAAATAATTTTGCACAAGAAGCAAAACAGCTCTTGTTTCGTCTAAGATAAAGTCAATATTTTCTGGCCTATCATCCATATACAGTGGAACTGTTACTAGATTATTAGACAATGCAGACTGATCAAAAATAATCCATTCAGGACAATTTTTTAGTTGAATTGCAACCCTGTCTTCTTTATTTAATCTTTCATTAATCAGGGCTGACTGCCATTCCTTTATTTTTCTTGCAATTTCGTGCCAAAGTAAGTATTCCCACCGACCTAATTCTTTCACGTAGTATTTATAAGCAATATCATTTGGAGAAATTTTTGCTCTAATGTCAAATAGACCATGCAATGTCTTTGCTTTATCGGGCGAAATGTATTTCGCATTTTGCTTCAATAATTTATAATCATTCATCTTTATGTTCTTTTTTATACTATTGAAAAAATGGCATTTAGCCACCAAATTAATGGTTTAATGTACACTTTATATTAACTCTATCCTTGGAAGCTTCAATTAATGCAAATAAAAATAAACGGCAATACAGAAACTATAGAAGAGTCTATCAGTTTGGCAAATTTACTAGATAAGATCCATCAATCAAATTCTAAAATAGCTGTCGAAATAAATGGTAATTTAATTATAAGAAGTGATTATGATAATTGTTTTATAAAAGAAAATGATCAAATTGAAATTGTACATGCAATTGGTGGGGGTTAGTTTCTTTGGAAAAGGGTGATACAAAAACAGATGATCATTTAGTAATCGCAGAAAAACACTATAATTCTAGATTGTTAGTTGGTACTGGAAAGTATAAAAATTCGGAAGAAACTCGATCTGCAATAGAAGCAAGTGGGGCGCAAATCGTTACTATTGCGGTCAGGAGGACTAATATTGGCCAAAAAGCTGATGAGCCAAATATATTAGAAGTTCTACCTTCAGGAAAATATACTTACTTACCTAATACCGCCGGTTGCTATGATGCTGAGACAGCCGTTAGAACCTGTAAATTGGCAAGAGACCTTCTAGACGGACATGATCTTGTTAAGTTAGAGGTCCTTGGAGATAAACGAACTCTTTTTCCAGATGTTGTCGCTACTTTAAAAGCAGCTAAAGAATTAATAAAGCTTAACTTTAAAGTAATGGTATACACTAATGACGATCCAATAGTGGCTAAAGAATTAGAAGCGATTGGTTGCGTGGCGGTTATGCCTTTAGCTGCCCCAATTGGCTCTGGGTTAGGTATTCGAAATAAACTAAATATCTCGACGATTATCGAAAATGCGAAAGTTCCTATTCTGGTAGATGCTGGCGTAGGGACAGCCTCTGATGCAGCTATAGCCATGGAATTAGGGTGTGATGGAGTATTAATGAATACCGCAATAGCTGGTGCAAAAAATCCAGTACTTATGGCCTCTGCTATGAAAAAATCTGTTGAGGCGGGGCGAGAAGCATTTTTAGCTGGAAGAATACCCACAAAAAAATTCGCATCTTCTTCCTCGCCCATTGACGGATTATTCTTCGAATAAGTCAAAGCAAACATTTATAACAATGGAATATAATCGTACAATAAAAAGTTACGTTTTAAGACAAGGTAGATTTACAAAAAGTCAAAAATATGCCCTAGAAAATCACTGGGCAAAATTTGGGATAAATTATAATCCACAAACGTTAGATTTTTTCAATTTGTTTGGAAATCATAATCCCGTTTTCATCGAAATTGGTTTTGGAAATGGAGAATTTTTATTGAACATATCGGAAAATAATCCCAATAGGAATTTCCTTGGAATTGAGGTTTATAAACCTGGAGTTGGCAGACTATTAAATAACCTTTCTGATAAAAATTTAAAAAATGTGAAGATTCTGAATTTTGATGCAATTGAAGTAATAAAAAATATGGTTAACGCTCAAAGCTTACAGGGAGTCTATATTATGTTTCCTGATCCATGGCATAAGAAGAAGCACCATAAGCGACGAATTATTAAAGACTCTCTGTTGAAATTATTGGCAGATAAAATTGTTCCAGGTGGTTTAATTTTTATTTCCACAGATTGGGAAGACTATGCTCAACAAATCTCAGAAGTAATAAATAAAAACTCATTTAATTTTCATTTATTAAAGAAGTCAATTCACCTAGAGAATTTTAAAAATCTTTTATCGACAAAATATGAAAGGCGGGGGCTTCACCAGGGCCATAGAATAAAAAAATTTGTTTTAAAGAGAATCTAATATCAAGAATTTACAAAATGACTAGTTTAATTTTAACAATTTTAATTTTATTAATTTTTATAAATTGGTTCAATGGTACAAAAGCCAAAGAAAAAGCTATTCAGATTGCAAAGGAAAAATGCAAAGAAAATGGTCTTCAGTTTCTCGATGAAACAGTAAACCAGACCCGTATTGGAGTAAGGTGGGGAGCGGGACGTCTTTATATCAGAAGAATGTTTTACTTTGATTTTAGCATGAGCGGTATAGGAAGAAGGTCTGGTTGGATGATCTTAAAAGGCACGGATATTGAAGCCTTTGATCTCGATTTGCCAAAGACAAACCCTTCAGAAGATACAATACAGAGAGATAATGAAAACAGATTAGAAGAAAAGTTAATTAGAAAAAAAGTTATTCCCTTTAAAAAACCAAAAACTAATAAAAAATAGTTCTTACTTGACAACTTTCAGTGATGGCTTGCCGCGTTCTATATTTTTTTTTAATTGATTTGATCCACCCGGACCACTACTTGGATCATCGGGTTCATGATCCTCTGGGAATAACATACCTTGGCCATTTTCTTGCGAATAAATTCCTAAAACTGCATCTGGAGGTATATGGATTTCATAGCTTTTTCCACCGAAACGTGCCCTAAAGGTGATAGCTTCATTGCCCAAATCAAAATCGTAAATAGCACTGGGGCTAATATTTAATACGATCCGCCCATCCTCCACATGTTCTGTGGGTACCAATACGCTCTCATGTTGAGCATCTACTAACAAATGTGGAGTTTGTTCATTGTCTATGAGCCACTCATATAAAGCTCTAATTAAATATGGGCGATTAGAAGTCAAAATTATTTTATTTTGAGCCGCGCATTTCACGCTCGACTTCAGTCAAGCTCTCAACAAATCCTGGGCGAGTGAACATTTTTGCTGCATAAATGTTGATTTGTTTAGCTGCTTCTCCAGATAATTCCACACCTAACATTGGCAGTCTCCAAAGCAAAGGTATCAAGCTAGCATCAACTAAAGAATATTCTTCACTCATAAAAAAAGGTTTTGCTGAGAATATGGGTGCCGCTACAGTCAAACCCTCTCTCAACTCTTTGCGTGCTTTTAAGGCAGATTTACCCCCATCAAGAATAGCATCTGCTAAAGGATACCAATCATTCTCTACCCTAAACATGTAAAGCCTTGTATTGGCTCTTGAAACTGGATCCACCGGCAATAAAGGCGGATGAGGAAATCTTTCATCGAGATACTCGCAAACTATTCGAGAATCATAAAGGGCTAAATCTCGATCAACTAGCGTTGGGGTATTACCATATGGATTAAGATCCATAACATCTTCAGGTAAATCAAGCGGGTCAACTTCAACAATATCGCAAGTTACATTTTTTTCAGATAGCACCAGACGAACTCGGTGACTGTAAAGACTTGCTGGGTCAGAAAAAAGAGTCATTATGGATCGTCTAGTTGCGACGGCTGTCATCTGCGAAATCTCCTAGCCCAAGAGCTACCACTAAAGGGTTTTACTATTAGTTAAAAATTAAAAGGCTCAATAGTATAGCAGAATATGTAATTTTTGATGAAAATCCATTTTTTTCAATAACTTTGGAGCTTTCGCTAATGTATATCCTTCCACCATTCTTTCTTAGTTAAATAAGCTAGAGTTGTAAATACTGATAAAAATAATAAAACATAGACTCCTAAACGTTTTCTATCCTCCGCGATAGGTTCACCTATAAAAGCCATGTAAGTGGCAAGATCTCTTGCAACTTGATCGAATTCTTTATCTGACATGCTGCCTTCTTTGGACTGAACTAATTTATCAACAACCTTGTTAATTTTTAAATCTTTATTTTCTTTTTTAAAAGACAATGCGTCCTTTTCATTATCAAAAGATGCTACTACTTCTCCATCTTGCGATAGGTCATATCGAAACGCCGCTTTCTTAATCCCTTCTAGCTCCCAAAGCACATTCGGCATTCCAACATTTGGAAATACCGTATTGTTAACACCCATAGGCCTGGATGGATCGCTGTAAAATCCTTTTAAGTAACTGTAAATCCAATCTGGACCATGCCTTAACCGCGATTCTAAAGTTAAATCTGGTGCAGCTGCACCAAACCAAGCTCCCGCGTCGGAAGGTGGCATGGCTATCGTCATGACTGCTCCCGGCTTACTGCCATCGAATATTAAATTCTGCTTTATCTGTTCCTCGCTTAAACCAACTTTTTTCATTAGTTGGTAACGAACATATTTCGTTGAATGGCAGCCCATACAATAATTTGTAAAATATTTAGCTCCGCGCTGAATAGCAGCATCATCAGAAATATCTACATCGGAGGATGTGACAAACGGATTCTTGCCGCCGCCTGCTCCAAAGCTTAAAGAGGAGCACAGCAGACTGACGACAAAAAAACCGATAAATCTCACTAAGTAACCCTCTCTGGCACTGGCTTTGTCTTATCTAACTTTGAATAAATCGGCATTAATAAAAAGAAAAGGAAATAAATGATTGTAAAAATTGGCGCAAGAATACTGGCCTCTACTAAACCAAGGACCATATGAGTCGAAGCTACCACGCCCAAATATCCAAGAATAATGAAAGTGACAGCAAAAATACCCAATGCGACTTTAAAAATCATTCCTTTATACCTAATCGATTTTACTGGGCTTCTATCGAGCCATGGTAAAAAGAAAAAGAGCGCGATCGACCCAAACATCACAAGTACACCAGGAAATTGGGAGCCAAACATAGGTGGAACAGCTCGCAACATTGCATAGTAAGGGGTGAAATACCAAACAGGAGCAATATGCTCAGGTGTTTTCAACGGATTAGCAGGCTCAAAGTTTGGTGCTTCCAAGAAATAACCACCCATTTCAGGAGCGAAGAAAACTACGGCAGTGAAGAATAAAAGGAAAACCCCAAGTCCAAAAGTATCTTTTATTGAGTAATATGGATGGAAGGGAATCCCATCTTTCGGAATACCATTTTCATCCTTGTTCTTTTTTATTTCGATACCATCTGGATTATTAGAGCCAACTTTGTGAAGCGCTACAATATGGATGAAAACCAATGCTGCTAACACAAACGGCAAAAGAAAATGTAAAGCAAAAAATCGGTTTAAAGTAGCATCAGAAATAACATAATCTCCCCTTATCCACTCTGATAAAGGTTCTCCAATACCGAAGGGAACAGCCGCGAACAGGTTTACAATAACCTGGGCGCCCCAATAAGACATTTGGCCCCATGGAAGCAAGTAGCCCATAAACGCGGTAGCCATCATTGCCAAATAAATAATTACTCCAATTATCCAAAGCAGCTCTCTGGGTTGTCTATACGAGCCATACATCATCCCTCTAAACATATGCAGATAAACCACGATAAAGAAAAACGAAGCGCCAGTAGAATGCATGTATCTAATGAGCCATCCAAACTCCATATCCCTCATGATATATTCCACAGAAGCAAATGCTAACTCCGCATCTGGCTTATATGCCATAGCTAACCAAACTCCAGTTACAATCTGATTGACCAGCATGAGTAAAGCTAGAGATCCAAAAAAATACCAACTATTAAAATTCTTAGGAGCGTAATATTGAGCAAGATGTTCATTCCAAACCTTGGTCAAAGGGAAGCGATCATCTACCCACCTTAAAATACTCATGCAGAACCTCCATCAACTCCTATTAAAATTACATCATCCGAAATATACGAATGCGGGGGTATCTCTAAATTAGTGGGAGCTGGAGATCCACTATAAACCCTTCCAGCCAAATCAAATTTAGATCCGTGACAAGCACAATAGAAGCCCCCTTTCCAGTCTGGGCCTAAGTCCGCTGGAGCAACTTCAGGCCGATAGGTTGGCGAACAACCTAAATGGGTACAAATTCCAACGGCAACAAAGTACTTGTCCTTAATGGCCCGATTACTATTTTGACAATACTCTGGCTGCTGGGTAGTGTTGCTTGATTTTGGATCAGAGAGATCGCCGTCTAACGACGCCAGGTCATCAATCATTTGCTGACTGCGATGGACTACCCAACAAACCTTACCTCTCCACTTTACTCTCAATAAACCACCGATTTCTAAACCAGCAACATTTGCCTCTTCAGGCGCACCAGCTGCTTTTGCGCGTTCTGATGGACTCCAATTTGAAATAAAGGGAACTGTTGCAAAACCAGCTCCTACAGCTCCAACCACCGCCGTGGAAGCAGTGAGGAAACGTCGTTTCCTCAGGTCAACACCTTCTGAAATCATCAAAAACTCCCACGATTCATAACTTCCGATCGTATTAGGTATTTAAGACCTCTTAAGAATATAATTAAATACCTAGTAACCATGTATAATTTTCTCGCATAGATACCAACTGGGTCAAGAAGCAATAACTAAATAGAAGTGTGGTTTTGACCCTTTTTTTGATAATTACAATGAAAATTGTCATGGTCAATATCAGTACAAAGCATAACAATAATCTACCAACATTCTTAAATAATAATCATTACGCATTTTCCTTATGTAATTGATGAAAACAGTTTATTACCATGCAATGATATTTGATTCAAAAAAAACAATTACATTCCACCGATTTTAAGAGTAAAAATTAGGGTAATGAACAGTACTAAGAATGCATTAGAAAGTTAAATTATGAATTTTTTAAAACTATTTACCTTCTTATTCACATCGATAGCAGCAGGACTAGCTGCTGCTTTTATCTTAATAATGTTTGAGCCCGAGTTACTTGGGATCACATCTGACAGAGAATTGGAACATTTTCAAAATAAAAAATCTTCATACTCTGAGTCAGTTCTCAAAGCATCTCCATCAGTAGTGAATGTATTTGCCTCGCGAGTAAAGAAAGAACGACTTCACCCGCTTTTTAAAGATCCTATTTTTCAAAAATTTTTTGGCGATCAATTTCGTCCTCCCCAATCAAAACAAGAAAATAGTTTAGGGTCGGGAGTAATAGTAAGTAATGATGGTTTTATTCTCACCAATAATCATGTCATTACTGGAGCAAATGAAATTCAAATTGTTCTTAAAGATGGAAGAAAATTTGATGCCAATATTATTGGCATCGATCCTGAGTCTGATCTTGCTGTTTTAAAAGCTGATGGGCAAAATTTTCCAGTTGCATCTATTGGGGATTCAAAAAAAATACAGGTTGGGGATATTGTTATGGCTATCGGTAATCCATTCGGTGTGGGTCAGACAGTAACAATGGGAATTGTAAGTGCAACTGGTAGAAATCAATTAGGTATAGCAAATTTTGAAAATTTTATTCAAACGGATGCAGCAATTAATCCTGGAAATTCAGGAGGTGCTTTGATTAATACAAAAGGAGAAGTAATAGGGATTAGTACAGCTATTTTTTCTGATAGCGGTGGTTCTCATGGCATTGGTTTTGCAATTCCAATGGAGTTGGCTCAAGTTGTCATGGATCAAATAGTGAGTTTTGGAAGAGTAATCAGAGGTTGGGTCGGAATAAGTGCTCAAAATATGAATGCAGAACTTGCTCAATCGCTTAATATTAAAAAAGAGGGTTTATTGATTTCAGGAGTTTTAAAAAATGGGCCAGCAGGAAAAGCGGGGTTATTACCAGGCGATATAATTCTTGAGATAAATAAACAGAAAGCTAAAAATTTTTTACAAATGCTTAATCTAATAGCGCAAAAAAAACCTGGAGAAATATTATCTTTCAAAATAAAAAGGGTCTCGAGGCGTAGCCAAGATTCAAGGACTTTCTATGTCGATTTAACCGTAGCGGAAAGACCTTTAAACAAAAATTAAATTTTACTTATTTTGATAAGAGAGCTTATAAGTAATTTATTTTCTTTTTCTGTACCGACAGTTATTCTCAAACAATCATTAAGCAGAGAGTTAGTCCCATTTAAATTTTTTATCAAAATTCCTGATTTTTTTAATTCATCAAACCAAAAGTTTGCTTGTCCTTTTGGAGCTCTAATCAATACAAAATTAGCATCAGAGTTATATACTTTTATATTTGATAATTTTTTAAGATTTTCAATTAATTTTTCTCTTTCGAGGCAGATTATTGAGGCTTGCTTATCAAAAACTTCCTTATGTGATAGTGCAAATTCAGCCCCAATCTGAGTTAAAATATTTATATTGTATGGTAGCTTTACTTTTTCGAATTCTTCTAAAAGTTGCTCTGAACCAACTAAGAAACCTAAACGTAAGCCAGCTAATCCCATTTTTGAAACTGTTCCCATAATCAAAAGATTATTATGATTTTTAAGATTCGGCATAAAACTTTTATTATGAAAAGGTCCATATGCCTCATCGATAACAACTAAGCCATCTGTGGATTCAATTATTTCTAAAATTTGCTTTTCAGGGAAAAGATTGCCTGTGGGATTATTAGGATTGGCTAAAAAAATTACAGAAGGTTTATGATTTCTAATCATTTTTAACATCAGAGTCATATTAATAGAAAAGTCTTCTTTATCCAGAGGTACGCCGTAATAATTCATGCCAGCATACGTCGCAGTCATTTGATACATTATAAAACTTGGATCAACAGACATGACACATTGACCACTTCTCGACAAGCTTGTTGAAATTATTTGAATAATCTCATCGGAACCATTTCCTAAAATCAAGCCACATTCCTCGGGAATTTTCATAGCCTTAGATAATTGCTTCTTTAAATTTTTAGCAGATGGATCAGGATATCGATTGATATCCGCCTCTTTAAAGATAGATGCCCAATCGTTTTTTAAATCCTCAGGTAACGAATATGGATTCTCCATGGCATCAAGCTTAATATATCCTGATGCGTCTTGAGTTTTGTAACTTGTAAGAGCTTTTATATCCGAACGGATCAGTTTATCTAGCAAATTTTTCAATATTCATTCCTCAAGGCGATATTCTGCGGATCGAGCATGCGCTTCTAAACCCTCACCTCTTGCTAAGATAGATGCTATTTTGCCCAGTTTTTTTGAACCCTCAGCTGATGCCATAATTAAACTCGATCTTTTTTGAAAATCATAAACGCCTAATGGAGAGCTAAATCTTGCTGTTCTGGAAGTTGGTAATACATGATTTGGACCTGCGCAGTAGTCGCCCAATGGTTCAGAAGAGTATCTACCCAAAAATATTGCACCCGCATGAATTATGTTCTCTAAAACATCTGTAGGCTCTCGTACAGATAGCTCAAGATGTTCGGGCGCAATTTTATTTGAAATTTTTGCCGCTTCAGTCAAATCTTTGCATTGAATAAGCGCACTACGATTACTAAGTGCTTTAGCAATTATTTCACCTCTTTGCATTGTAGGTAAAAGTTTATCAATACTCGCATCAACTTCTTCGAGGAATTCTGCATTTGGGCTTATTAGAATTGACTGGGCATTTTCGTCATGTTCCGCTTGTGAAAATAAGTCCATAGCTAACCAATCTGGATTTGTCTGTCCATCGCTTATAATTAATATTTCTGATGGCCCTGCAACCATGTCTATACCCACTCTGCCAAAGACAATATGTTTTGCTAAGGCAACATATATATTTCCTGGGCCTACTATTTTATCAACTGGGGGAATCGACTCAGTTCCAAATGCCAATGCTGCTATGGCTTGAGCGCCACCAATAGCAAAAATTTTATTTACACCACAAAGATACGCTGCAGATAAAACGAGATCATTGACCTCTCCCTTTGGGGTCGGCACAACCATAATTAATTCTTTAACACCAGCCACCTTTGCCGGTACTGAATTCATAATTACTGAAGATGGATATGAGGCTTTGCCTCCAGGTACATATAAACCCACACGATCTATTGGGGTTACCTTTTGGCCAAGAGTCGTCCCATCTTCCTCAACAAAATGCCAATCGTTAATTTTTTGATGTTTTGCATAATTTGTTACTCTTGCATGCGACTCTTGAAGCGCAAGACGTTGCTCAGATGGTATCTTCTCTAAAGATTCTTTAGCGCGGTCCAAGGGGATCTCTAAATCAATTGCGCTATTAATTTTCCATGAATCGTACTTTTCAGTGTAACTTATTAAAGCTTTATCTCCATTTTCTCTAACATCAGATAATATAGAATTTACTGTTTCTATTATCTTCTCGTCCGCGACTGATTCCCAATCTAAAAGGTCATTTAATCTTTTTTCGAAATCATGCTCGGAAGTTTTTAATTTAAAGATATCTGCCATCAATTTCACCAAAGTTCATAGTTTCTTATAATTTAGTTATTTCTTCCACTCTTAGCCAAAGCTATATTTCAGATCAATTCTTAGCTTTAATAATCTCATGTAGATTATCAACAAGAGCTTTGCAGTCGCTGTGTTTCATTTTCCATGATGCTTTATTAACAATTAGGCGAGAGCTAATTTTATTCATAAACTGAAGAGGAACTAGTCCGTTTGCCTTCAAAGTGTTACCTGACTCAACTAAATCAACAATAATATCTGATAGGCCAACCATAGGGGCAAGTTCCATTGACCCATATAATTTTATAATTTCGACCTGCTGACCTCTTTTTGCAAAAAACTCTCTGGCTGCCCTTACGTATTTTGTTGCTACCTTTAATCGGCGAGAAGAGACATCAGAATCTGAAAACCCTGCAACCCACATTTCACATTTTGCGATCTTTAGATCAAGAGGCTCATAAAGACCTTCACCACCATGCTCGAAAAGTATATCTTTACCAGTCACTCCGAAGTCTGCTGCGCCCCATTGTACATAAGTAGGCACATCTGTAGCCCTTATCGAAACCAGCTTTACCTCATCATGATTAGTGTCGAGTATTAATTTACGCGTACTTTCTATATCTTCAGCTGGCTCGATTCCTATTGATTTTAATAAGGGTAAAGTATCCTTAAAAATACGTCCCTTCGATAATGCTATAGTAATTGGAGAGTCAAATTTCATAGGCTTCACCCTGGCACACGACGAATATTTGCGCTCAAACCTAGTAATTTTTCTTCAATATTTTGGTAACCGCGATCGACATGATAAATTCGATCAACTACAGTTTGGCCCTTTGCTATTAAACCAGCTAGGACTAAACTTGCAGAGGCCCGCAAATCTGTTGCCATAATCGGGGCGGCAGTTAATCCTGGAACCCCTTTAATTATGGCTGTATTGCCCTCTATATTAATATCTGCACCCATTCTCCTTAACTCCTGAACATGCATAAATCTATTCTCAAAAACTGTCTCCGTTATTGTTCCTACACCCTCTGCCACACAATTTAGAGCTGTAAATTGAGCCTGCATATCTGTTGGAAATGCTGGATATGGGGCTGTATGGACATCAACAGCCCTGGGCCTCTTACCTTTCATATCAAGCTTAATCCAATCCTCTCCAACACTAATATCAGCCCCTGCTTCTCGCAATTTCTGAAGAACAGCATCTAATAATGTTGGATCTGTGTCCCTTGTGCGCACTTTTCCACCACTGATAGCACCAGCAACTAAAAATGTTCCAGTCTCAATTCGATCAGGTAAGACCTGATATTCGCAACCCTGAAGTTGCTCAACGCCCTCTATCCTTATAGTAGATGTTCCTGCACCAGTTATTTTTGCTCCCATAGCATTTAAACAATCCGCAAGATCAACAACTTCAGGTTCGCGAGCAGCATTTTCTATAGTAGTTATACCATCAGCAAGAGCAGCTGCCATCATTAAATTTTCAGAACCCGTAACCGTAACAACATCCATAACTAAACGAGTACCAATTAATCGTTCACATCGAGCACGTATATAACCATTTTCAACTTCGATGTCAGCTCCCATAGAACGCAATCCATCTATATGTAAGTTTACGGGCCTGGATCCAATTGCACATCCCCCTGGCAAAGAAACATCAGCAACACCGCACCTAGCTAAAAGAGGGCCTAAAACTAAAATAGAGGCTCGCATTGTCTTAACCAGCTCGTAAGGAGCAAATGGTTTATTGATATTTCTAGCATCAACCTCTATACGCATTTTCTCATCTACCATCAGCTTTACACCCATTCGCCCTAATAACTCCATTGTTGTAGTTATATCGTGCAAATGAGGAACATTTCCCACAATCATTGGTGATTCCGCTAACAATGTAGCCGCAAGAATGGGCAAAGCAGAATTTTTTGCGCCCGAAATTCTTACATCTCCTTGTAAGGTATTTCCGCCATTTATAATTAATCTATCCAACGCATGATCCAATTAGTAAAAAATATTTAAACCTTAGGAAATTAGATTTGATACATTTGACAATCTAGCCAATCTATCTAATTTTTTAGGTACCTCAATGAAATTTACTTCAATTCCTCTAATGCCAGCTTGGCTTTTTAATTCCAAAATTAGGCCTATAGCTGCACTATTTACTATGTCAACATTTTTTAAGGAAACTATAAAATTTTCATTTGCATCTAGTCTTTTTTGTAATTCAAACCATAGTTTTGGCGCACTATAAAAGTCTATAGAGCCATAAATCTCAAAAAAATTATTTGAAATTTTCTTTAATTCTGATCTACTCACCCTGAAGACCTATCATTTTTTTTTGATAAAGCTTTTATTAAATTATCGATACCTTTTGTCATTCGAATTTTTCTGTTTCGCTCATTTCCACCGCCAACCCTGATAAGTCTTACAAAAGTACTCCTGTAATTAGTAACAAGACTAATTCCATCAATTACTACATCAAAAACCAACCAAGTATTGTTTTCATTTTCTATTCTTAGTCGATAATTTATAGGAATCGGTGGCCCTCCAGCATATGCAATTTTCGTTGGTACCAATGCTTCTCTTCCCTCATTGAGAAAATTAATTGGAAGATATTCAATATCTTCCCCAGAATAGCTGAGCAATGCAGTAGCGTATGTTCTTACCAACAATTCTTGAAATTCTGCGATAAGTCTTCTTTGTTGCTGAGAGCTTGCATGTCTCCAAAATCTACCCATTGCAAACCGCGTCATTGCTTCAAAATCAAAATGCGGAAGAATCATTTTTTCTACCAAAGGATAGATCGAAGCAGTATTAGCCTCTAATTCAGCTCTCCTTAAATTTACCTCAGCTAAAACTTTCTCTGCAGTTCCCTGCACAATTTGCTTTGGTCCTAAGAAATTTTGGGCACTTCCAGAAGAATTTATTATTAACAAAAAAGCTAAAAAGAAATAAAATAAAAACTTTCTCATTCCAAACCTTCTGTGCCTTTACCAAAAATAAATTGACCTATTACTTCCTCTAATACAAGTGCTGACTGAGTCATTCCAATTTCACTATCTTGTTTTAAAAAAGTTGCACTGCCGCCAGGATCCAAACTTATATATTGCTCGCCCAATAAACCAGCAGTCAAAATTTTTGCAAAAGTATCGTCGGGAATTTTTTCTTCATATTGATCCTCAATCGCTAATATGGCGACCGCGCTAAAGTCAACAGAGTCGTAGTATATTTTTTGTACCCGACCAACTTGTACTCCAGCGATTGTCACCGGCGCTTTTGTCTTGAGACCTCCTATGTTGTCAAAACGCGCTGTTACTTCAAAAGAATCACCTTTATAAGTTGTACCCAAATTGCTTACTTTCATTGCTAAAGCAAATAAGGCAGCGAATCCTAATATCATAAAGAATCCAACCAAAGTCTCGAGTCTTCTATTCTTGTTCATGAAGAATTCCCATTTAGTTACCAAACATTAACGCGGTAAGAACAAAATCAAGCCCTAAAACCGCTAAGGAAGAATACACTACTGTGTTTGTTGTTGATCTGCTTAACCCCTCAGAAGTGGGCGTACAATCAAATCCTTGAAATAAAGCGATCCACACACAAACAAAACCAAAAATTAATGATTTAATTAAACCATTAATAATATCTTCATAAAAATCTATGCCATCCTGCATTCCATTCCAAAATGCGGCCTCATTTAAGCCAAGCCAAACTCCGGCAACCATCCACCCCCCCAATATTCCCATAATGCTAAAAATAGCGGTCAATAGTGGCACTGAAATTAAGCCAGCAAAAAACCTTGGAGCTAGAATACGATATTTTGGGTTTACTGCCATCATTTCCAGACTCGAAAGTTGTTCTGTGGCTTTCATGAGGCCAATCTCAGCAGTGAGAGACGATCCAGCCCTTCCGGCAAACAACAATGCAGTCAATACTGGGCCAAGTTCCCTGACCAGAGATGCTGCGATCATCAAGCCAAGGGCAGTTTCACCCCCAAATCTTGATAAAATATAGTATCCCTGCAAACTTACAACCATTCCAACAAAAATGCCTGCTACCACGATAATAAGAAGCGTGAGAACTCCTATTTTAAAAATTTGTTCAAGTAAAAGTCTCGGTTTTTTGCTTATATCAAAAATACCGAAAAATATATTAAATAAAAGTAAGTGTGCTCGCCCAAATCGACGAAATAACTGGATTGTGTTTTCGCCCAATGAAGTAAGAAAAGTCATCGGTGAAAACCCTTAAACAAATCTTTTTTTATTTCTTCGGATTCGTAATGAAAAGGCAAAGGTCCATCCGGCAGCCCCTCAATAAATTGCTTTGTCCAAAGGTTAGTGCTTTCAGTAATTTCCTGAGGTGATCCCTGCTCAATAACCTTTCCGCCAGATATCAAGCATACATGATCGGCAATACTTAAGGCTTCATCCACATCATGGGAAACAATAATGCTGCTAATATTAGCTGCATCATTAAGATCATGGATTAATTTTACTAGTATGCCCATGGAGATTGGGTCTTGGCCGGTAAATGGCTCGTCATACATAATCATCTCTGGATCTAAAGCAATAGCTCTTGCTAAAGCAACCCGCCTAGACATGCCGCCAGATAATTCTGATGGCATTAGTTTATTTGTTCCACGTAACCCTACAGCCTCAAGCTTCAAAAGCACTATTTTTCTTATTATTGATTCATTTAACTGAGTATGCTCCCTTAGCGGAAACGCTACATTGTCAAAAACATTTATATCTGTGAATAACGCACCACTTTGAAAAAGCATACCCATTCGCATTCTTAACTCATAGAGCTTTTTTGTGTTGAGTTTACTTATATCGAATCCATCAACCTTTATTATTCCTTTATCTGGTTTAAGTTGTCCGCCTATTAGCTTTAATAACGTTGTTTTTCCTGTGCCAGATGGGCCCATAATGGCTGTAATTTGACCCCGAGATATCGTTAAATCAAAATTATCAAAAATTTTCCGTTTTCCCCTTTTAAAGCATAGGCCTTGAATATTTACCAGGGGTTTTTCAACAGAGTAGTTATCATTTTTCATAATAAATGCCACTCCCAATTCGGGCGATTGATAAAAAAATTCTCACCAAACCTACGATTATCGTCAAACCGCATGGTTAATTGATCAATCTTTACATTTTTAGTGGATTGAAATAAAGGAGAAAAACCTAATTTTTTGATTTTTATACACTTAACTTCCAAAAAAACCATACAATTGAAATATTGGCAAAATTAGATTTGACGATTTTTTACTAAAATATATGAAAATAAGACAATAGGGAAATGGTGTTTGAAGTTTTTATGAGTCTATTATGTCAGAAATCTTAAAGTTTAAACTTAAAAAAATAAGCATAAAGCACAAGGGTCGCATGCTATGCAAAAATGGTCATCATAAGTGGATTTTAGAAAAAAATTCTGTATTTGACACAAAAAAAGGAAAACTTGTCTCCGTCTATAAATGTGCGAGATGTAGTCAGAAAAAAATAAAGGGGCTTTCTTCATTATAAGATGCTATGAATTGATAATCGAAGGTGCTTCGATGCAATATTAAAATTAATCTCCCGGGATAGATAAACAGAGTTTAAAAATTATGCTTTTAATTATAAGTGCCATTATTATTGGCTTTTTCTTGTTAATCTGGGGGGCGGATCGTTTCATTTCAGGCGCAGCCGGTCTTGCTCAAAATTTCGGTATATCTCCTTTAATAATTGGAATCACAATTGTTGGATTTGGTACCTCTGCACCCGAAATTCTCATATCAATAATGGCAGCGATCAAAGGAAATCCCTCGCTAGCAATAGGAAATGCTATTGGGTCAAACATCACAAATATTGGTTTAATAATCGGCCTCACTGCATTAGTGGCGCCTCTTGTAGTTAAGACTAATATGTTAAAAGTTGAATATCTTATTTTATTATTAGTATCACTAGGTGTTTATCTGCTTCTTCTTGATAAAGAGTTAGATTTCAAAGATGGAGTAATTTTGTTACTAACCTTATTAATAGTACTATTTATCATAGTAAAAAAAGGTCTAACAGAAAAAAATACAGAAGAGTCTTTAAGTGGGAGTAAATTACAACTAAATTTAAGTGCAGGATCAGCTTTTTTTTGGTTTTCTGTGGGTCTTACAACATTATTAATTGGATCGCACACACTAGTATGGGGAGCAGTGGAAATAGCATCCTTATTGGGTGTTAGTGATTTGGTGATCGGCCTGACAATAGTTGCCATTGGTACCTCTCTCCCCGAATTAGCAGCTAGCATTGTTAGCGCACTAAGAAATGAACACGATATCGCTATTGGTAACGTAATAGGATCGAATATATATAATCTTCTTGGCGTTTTGTGCGTACCGGGACTGATATCAGCACCAATTATTGGAAATGAGGTTCTATCGAGGGATATTCCAATAATGTTATTTTTAACACTCTTGTTATACCTTTTTGGTAAAAATTTTCATAAGCATGGGAAAATTACTCGAATAAAAGGTATGGTTCTATTACTTGCTTTTTTTTGTTATCAGGGATGGCTAGTCGCAGAATCAACAAATTGGTATTAAGTAAATGAGTAAAAATGATAAAAAGATGATTAGTGTTGGTCGCAAAGTGATTGAAATAGAATCAATAGCTGTAAATAAATTATTAGAAAAAATCGATCAATCTTTTGTAAAAGCTTGTGAAGCAATGAAAGACTGCAAAGGAAGGGTCATTGTAACGGGTATGGGTAAATCTGGTCATATAGGTAGCAAAATAGCAGCTACTCTTGCCAGCACCGGAACACCAGCATTTTTTGTTCACCCTGGTGAAGCAAGTCATGGAGACCTAGGAATGATAACTTCTAATGATGTGGTTTTAGCTCTCTCAAATTCTGGTGAAACAGCAGAAGTGTTAACAATTTTACCTATCATAAAGCGACTAGACATTACTTTAATTGCTTTGTCTGGAAATCCAAATTCTACACTGGCTAGCGAATCCCATGTCCACCTAAATGTAGGCGTGGAAAAAGAAGCATGCCCACTAGATTTAGCGCCGACAGCAAGCACAACAAGTGCACTTGTTATGGGCGACGCATTAGCTATTGCTTTACTAGAAGTGAGGGGATTTACTACCGAAGATTTTGCGCTTTCACATCCTGGGGGAAGCTTGGGTAAGCGGCTCCTTTTAAGGGTAAGTGATTTAATGCATATTGGAGAAAGAATACCAATTGTAAATACGGATGCTTCACTCCGAGAGGCATTGCTTGAAATGACAAAAAAGGGTCTTGGTATGACCGCGATAGTTAATTCTGAAAGGGAATTAATGGGAGTATTTACAGATGGTGATTTGAGAAGATTCTTTGACAAAAAAACTAATCTGGAAGGAGCAATGATTATTGACTTCATGACAAATGGGGGTATCAGGATAGACTCCAATAAATTAGCCGCTGAGGCTTTAAAGCTTATGGAAGATAAAAAAATAAATGCCTTACTAGTGGTCAATGATAAAAATATGCTTGTTGGTGCGCTAAATATGCATGATTTACTGCAAGCAGGCGTAGCTTAAATAAAAAAATTGGAGAAATTTATGCAAAACATAGAAGTTTTAGCTTCCAATATTTGTATGGTTATATTCGATGTGGACGGAGTCCTTACCGATGGAAGTCTTTACTTAAGCGACTCTGGCCAAGAATTAAAAGCCTTCAATTCAAGAGATGGCCATGGAATGAAAATGCTTCAAGAGGCAGGAATATCGATTGCAGTAATTACAGGTAGAGAATCTGAGCTTGTAAGAATTCGAATGGCCAGTTTAAATATAAAATATGTTTTTCAGGGTGTTGAAGACAAACTGGAAGCCTATGAGGACTTAAAGAAAAAAATTGGCTTAAGTGATTCTCAAATTGCTTGTGTTGGAGATGATATTGTAGATTTGCCAATGATATATAAAGCTGGTTTATCTTTTTGTGTTGCAGATGGGCATGAATTAGTAAAACAGAAAGCTACTTATGTAACTAAAAGCAAAGGAGGTCGTGGTGCTGCTCGTGAGATATGTGAATTACTTCTTAAATCTCAAGGAAAATTTGATTCAATAATAAAAAAATATATAAATTTTTAAAAAATATTAATAAGGTCTAAATTTGAAAAATAGATTTCCTATAG
>MDTD01035524.1_pt1 | contig 55525 bp, 34 predicted proteins | sample 811221 | NCBI WGS metagenome assembly MDTD01 (sample SAMN05326646, study PRJNA326480) | marine metagenome | isolation source: seawater | place: Pacific Ocean: South West | collected 2011 | reverse complement strand
CTTTGGCTCCGGTCGCGTAGATGTCACGCACGCGGCTGCCTAGCTCCAAGAGCGACTCGGGCGTGAACCCGGTGAGGCGGACCTGTGTCGCGCGTGGGTTGTCGAAGCGTGCGTCGGTGGTGAAGTCGGTCTGAAGTCGTTGTGCCAGTGGCGGGAGACGCTGGACGCCTTGCTGCCCGTCGAAAAACGCGGGTGTTCCGGTGAGTAGCAGATACAGCCCGGGAAATCGACCACCGTCGATCTCGTCCATGAGCTGACGAAGAGCGTTCAGCGATTTCTCTCGGACGTCGCTTCTCATGCGCTGCAACGTCTCGACTTCATCGAACACGACGACAAGGCCTGCGTAGTCGGAATCGCGAAGAACGGTGAGCAGCCCCCGAAGGAAGCCGAGGGCGCCGTAGTGGTCGAGGTCGCCACGCACCCCGGCGGCCCGCTTCACCGAGGCCGCTACGTGAGGCTGACCACCGAGCCACGCTAATAGGCCATCTGCCTCCGCAGAGTTACCCGCCGTCTGCGCCAGTCGGTACTGCCTCAGCACAGCGGCAAAAGCCGGCGCCTCTTTCGAGACATCCGACAGTCGACGTTGGAGGAGGTCGAGCGACGCTTCTGAACCTGCTGGTGGTGCGGCTGCATCCTTGACGTCGTGGTCAAGGATGTAGAACCAGCCGTCAATGACGTCTCGTAGGGCACCCGACTGGGCGGTCGGAGTGGAGAGGTTCTCGGTGATGCGCCGGTACACGGTTTCCAGCTTGTACAGGGGCGTTTCTGTTTCGCTGATCTGCACCTCGGTGGTTGCGAACCCCGCTCGTTTGCCTCGCTCTGTGAGCCAACGGGAGAAGAACGTTTTACCGGACCCGTACTCGCCACGGACAGCCTTGAATACGGCACCTCCGCTGGAGACAGCCTGCAACTCCTCGTCGATGGCATCCTCGAAGCGGGCCAAGCCGACGGCGAGGACGTCGAGGCCCTGTTGAGGGACGGTGCCACGCCGCAGCGCATCAATGATGTCCTTGCGACGGCGGGGACTGATGCTGCCCGAAACCTCGGTCATGGCGCACTTCCGACGTCGAACTGCTCACGCAGGAGGTGTTCGTCGAGCCGCAGCGTGACGCCATCGGTGTCGAGCTCAATGACGCCGTACCCATCGACGTTGAACAACCGACGCACTGCCGCAAAGACCTGTCCTACGTTGGCGATTGGGATTCCGACAGCAGCGGCCACCGTGTCTTGGTGAGCGCGACCACCACGCTCCACAAGCGCGCGCAACACCGCCTCTGCGGTCCTGTCGTCGAGCGCCCGGCGGCCAGCCATCCGCTTTTGCTCCGAGTACGTCGTCGATGCAAGGACCGCTTCGACCAGCCCGGCGGGGGCTGCCGGCGGCTTGGGCAGCTCGTCGAGCTCAAACAACCCATCGCCCTGCCCCGGCGCTTTCTTCTTCGGCTTGGGCTGCCGCGTGGGCTTCGTGAGCGGCTCGGTAGACGGGGCGCGACCAATTGGGTCGTTCCACCACAACGGCACCTGCGGTGCAGCCTGCTCCCATCCTGCAGCCCCGGTCGGCACCGTAGCCGCTTGGAACACGAGTACGGGAATCGTTAGCTCCGCGAGGCTGGCACCACCGTGATAGCCCGCGTGTCGCGGCCCGTAGTGCGCATCGTCGCGCCAGAGCAGCACCGCTTCGCCGCCCGGTGCAACCACTCGCGAACCTGAGACGAGTACTTCGCCATCGACGGGGGCACCGGTCGAGGTTGGCCGCCAACGAGACTCGGCACCGCTGACGCTCAGAGCCTCGGTGTCGCGCTCGACAACGTGGCCGTGATCGGACGTCAAGATAATCGCCCGCCGAGCGGAGATCGCAGTCTCCAGAAGTGCTCGCAACGGATCGAGGGAACGCAGATCCCAATCCCAGGAGGACATGTCGTTCTTGTGGGTCGCGTCGTCGATTGCGTTGATTACCACTCCGACGACAGGTACGGCGGCATCACGGATCGCGGCCAAGACATCGTCGGGGAGCGACGCACCACCTGCTGACCGCAGGTCGTTCTTATGGAAAAGCTTCGCGCCGGGGAATGCCGTGGTCAATCCGCGCTTCTCGTCCTCACCGATACCGGAGCGGACTTCACCACAGAACAACGAAGTTCGAGAGACATTGGTGAGCGACGGCAAGGCCGCAACGACCGGTTGCCGTGCATGGGTGGACGCCGGGACCCACTCCACAAGGCCCAACCGGGCCACTTCGGACGCGAGGGCTGTGGCTATGGCACTACTCATGCCATCCAGCACGATGAGGAGTGCACCACCTTGGCGGCGCCACGGGTCAACGATCCCGGCGAGCAGTCGCTCTACGCCAACCGCGCGTTCGTCACCTGCGGTGTTGACTTGGTCCAGTCGCGATGCCGCAATGCGGTCACGCTGCGCGCGGCGAGCGTGCACCTTTTCGAGTAGTTCCCGAAACGCCGCCGCGACTACAGGATCATTGGAGCCGTTCCACACGGCACCGACAGCGGCGTCGACCCAAGCACCGTCATTCATCTGCCGTTGCAGATCGCCGCCGAGCGATGTCGACGCATCCTCCGTGGTCTCAAGCCACCGGTGCAGGCGAACTGCCATGGTCGGCGCCTGCGACGTGTTACCGTCACGGTGCTCTAGGACACGAGCGAGGGCCTCCTCGACCAGGGCACCGGAGGTCAGTGCCTCTGCGAGGGAACGAACGCGAGCCAGATACCCGGGACGTAGGACGGCCGACAGCTCGGCGCCCTCGGGCCAGCCAAGATCGCCGAGGAGTGCCTCTGCTTGCTGCAACGCCACACTCAGCTCCGGAGAGCTGTCGACTTCGAGTCGGAGCACTGCCGCTTTAGTAAGTCTTGCAACGTTTTTCGCAACGTCTACGGGCACCGCCTTTCCATCGACGAAGGCCTCGACCCGCACCCGCGCGGACACCTGCGTCTCAGTGGGCGGGGCACCGTCCTCGGGCCACAAGACATCCAAGGCGAGGCCGACGGCAAGGGGGGTGACATGCTCATTGCGCTGAGCGATCTTCAAGGCAGAAGCAGCCGCATCGCCCAACTCGGTCCCAGCCCATTCGGTCAGATGCTGCCTCAACTGCGCATCGACCGCGACCCAAGCCGCACGGACATTTCGTCTCCCGAGCGCCGTTAAGAGCAGAACTCCGTCAAGCTTAGCGTCAGCACCAAGTCCGAGGACATGAGCGAGCAGTGAGCCGATGGCGTGGCGAGCGGTCAGCGCAGGTTCAACCGATCGCGGCCATCCGCCTGGCGGTTGGTGATCAAGCAATGCTGTTGCTGCCCAGTCCAGACGCCGAAGATCGCGGCCGACTTCGATCGCCCCCGGGAAGAGCCGTGGCACGGCCTGCCACTCGTCTGGCAGTTCGATTCCATACTTGTAAGCGCGAGCAAGTACTGCGTCGCCGAGATCCTCCGCGGGCCGGTCGGTCAGCACGATAGCGCGCTCACCGGTTGACAGCGTGGCAAGGATGTCGAGAACGGCAAGCTGAGATATTCCGGGCAGGACTCGAACGACTGCGTCCCCGACCTTGACGTCTCCGTGGCTCCACTCGGGACGAGCGCGAAGCAAAAGGATCTGGGCGTCCGACTTGACCAGGTCTGCCGCTCGCTGTTGCACCATCGCCGGAGAAACGCTGACGGTGCGGACCTGCTCGTTCACAACCATCGCCAGTCGACCCTTAGTTTCTTGCCCTCGACTGGACGGCTCAGTTCCTGCGTCAGATCCTTGAGCAGCGTCTCGAGCTGCGACATCCCCTCGACTTCGAGCGTGTGTTCCTGGCTCGCGCGTTTTTCAGCCTCGCGCTGCGCCTGCTCTTGCCGGCGGCGGAACTCCTCCTCCTGCTCACGCAAACGCCGCTCGCGGTCGGCGGCCTCCTGCTCGCGCCGCTTGAGTTCCTCTTCCTGCTCGCGTCGACGTCGGTCCTCCTCCTCGCGACGCGCCCGTTCCTGCTCGGCTTCGGAGTCGTCGTCGGTTCGGGTTGTCTTGCCGCGCTTCTCGACGAGGATGTGGGTGACCTCCTGGGCTGCAGCAGAAAGCGCGGGAGCCAGGTCGGCATGCATCTGGTCAGCTTCTGCGGCGCTCCGCAACGCGGTAAGTGCGTTGGCTGCCCGTTCGCCCGCCAAGTTCGGGAGTTGGTTGAGGAGCTGCCAATTGGCCCCCTGGAGTGCCGCCGACACGTCTGCTGCGGAGGCGAGTGACCGAGCGAGGGGTTGCAGTTCACCGGGAAGGTCGAACTCGGCGAGCACCCGAATGCGAGCGACGTGATCAGCGGCATCACGCAATGCCCCGATGAGATCCCGAGCGCGACGACCAGTGGCAAGACGCGGACTGACGTCGCCCAGGCCGAGTACATCACCGTGGGCTTCCAGTCCGCCAACAAGGTCAGTCGCCCCACGATCGACGTTGCGCAACTTCGTCATCAACTCGTCGCCGACCCGCTTCACCGCACTGCTCGAGAGATGGTGCTCGCTGGCCCCAACGCCGAAGACCGCCTTCGCCCGATGAAGAGCGTTGGTCCAGTCCTCTGGGTTTGGAAGGACGGGCTCCCGGAGAGTTATGTCGTTAGCCAGCCCACCGATGCCGGGTGAACCTGCTGGCGACCCGTGACGGAGGAGTTCCCTATCGGTGAGCGCCACCCACGCCAGAATCAACAGATCCTGGGCATCTGCGGTCATGCCCGTGGGGGCAAGCGCCGCTCGAAGGGTGCCGACGACGGGGTCGCCGATGGCGAGTGCCCTCGTGAAGTCGTCATGCCACGCGAAGTGCACCGAATCCAGAACGTACGTCACTTCGCGCAAGGTGCCGACCCCGTAAGCGTCGACAACCCTCCGCACCCTGCTGGCAGTGTTCCGGTCAACGGTGTCGATGCGGCCGCCTTTGGTCATCGCCTCACGCGCTAGGTCGAGCACGGCGCTGAACTCGGTCCTGCGGACTTCGTCAGTACCCCGATCGACATCGGGGTGCTTCGGGAATCGCGCATCAAGCCCCCCGCCCAGCACGGCTACCGCCGCATCGGAGAAAGTGGGCGATGACGGTTTCTGCGGGTCATAATCAGGCGCGAGGGTGACGAATGTGTTGCCCTCGGGCACGCGCTCGCCAAGATGGTCGTCAGTGGCTGCATCAATGCCGTAGGCCTGACGCAACGCGATCACGATCTGGTCGCGCAGGGAGTCTCGTTGGTTGGCGAGCTGCCTGCGTGCCGGCTCTCGGTCGTTGACCGGCAGTGATGTCGAGTATTGGTCGAATCGCGCGCCGGTGAGCAAGTAGTCGAGCACGACGAGTTTGCCGATGTCATCCATACGCGAGGCGGTGAGGAAGTGGGGCAGCCAAGCGATCGTGTCGCTCTCCCGGCCGTCCTGCTTGAGCTGCACAAGCCGCCATACGTCATCCGACGGCGGGTGGCCTGCGTCGTCGAATGGGAAGTCAATGACCAACTTCCAGCGCCCGTCGGTCGCGATGAGCGCGGCATCGGGAAGGGTGCGGGTGTCGCGAACGTTGCCGAAGACGACGTCGACTTCTCGCTTCTGACCGCGCCACACGTGTGTCAGCGAATATTCGCTCCCCAATGCGCCTGTCAGCGAGGCGCCGATCTGCTCGGCAAGGAGGCGCCGCAGCAGTCCGCGGCGGTTCTCGTGGGTGTCCTCGTTCTGGACGTGGACGAGCACTGAGTCGTAGTCGACACCGGACAGTTGCAGGGTGATGACGGGATCGGCCGTCTGCGTGCCGACGGTGACTTCACCGAATTCTGCCGACCAGTCGCGTGCAAGAGCGACGACCTGAACTGCTTCCTGGCCGGGGATCATCGATACCACCGTGCCGAAGTTCAGCGCGGCTAATTTCGATGCCGTGAGGTCCTTCAGCGAGGCCGCCCCCGGGGCGATGGCAGCGACCAGGAGCGTCTTGGCGAGCCGGTCATCGCGGCGGAAGGGATGGTTACGCGCAAGTCCTTTCGCTTCCTCCTCGGTGAGGCTGTGCCTGTTCAGGAGGTAGGGCCGCATCTTGCGGGTGTAGAAATTGCGCGCCGCGCGGAATAGGTTCTTCATATCGTCAGTCAGCGGTTCAGCATCGCCGAGGACGACCACGTCGAAAAGGTCACCGACAGGGATCACGTCACCGACGGTCAACTCGTTCCGACCGCGGGACAACAACTCGCTCATGATCTTCAGCGCCGTGCGTTCGCGCTGCATGATCGACGAGAGGGCGACCATGGCGTCCACCAACGCAGGCGAGAACGGATAAACCTGCTCGAAATCGACTGCGGCGGAGCCAGCTTCATCGGTGAGTAGGTGCTTGAAGGCCACCGGATTCGCGCGTACGCGAGCTACGGCATTGGCCAGGACATCTCGCCCGGCATCGGATGTCGGCTCAAGAAGTCGCTTGTTGACGATCTGGGGAAGGTTGGCCGCAGCAAGAGTAATCTTCTCGAACCGGCCCTCCCACCACTGGAAGGAGTCGTCCAGCGCGACCTGCTCGGCACCGACTGCACCCCCGCCAAGGAAGTCCTTGAGGTTGCGCTGACGAGCGACGAACGACGCCAACGGGATTGGGAGCGCGCCGATACCCGTCTCGACGAGCTTCGCGACCTTTGATGTCTCGGTCTGAATGAAGGCGGTGTCACGCAGGTGGTTTGCCAGCCACAACACGAGTTCGTCGAGGAAGAGCACGACTCCCTCGTAGCCGAGACCCTTGGCGTGCTCGGTCATCGCGTAGAGACCGTCGGTCATGTCCAGCCAGGTGCCGGTGTTCTCGAAGGCCGGGAAGTACGTGCGAACGAGGTCAGCGACAACTCGCTGACGGTCCGCGTCACCTGCTGGTTTCGTCCGGGCAGCGTCATACGACTCGGCAGTCAGCGTCGTGCCGAACGTGCCCCAGCCTGACGAGCCGGAGCCGCTTGCCTCGAACCGCGCGAAGAATTGTTCATCCCCAAGCTGGGAGCGCAATTGGTCGGCGTTCTCGAACAGCGAGTCCGAACGGTGCAATACCGGCGCAGGTTCGTCTGGGTGCCGCTTCTTCATCGTCGTGAGGTAGCCACCGAAGAGAGCCGACTCGAATGACTCGGCGCCGATCAAGTGGTAATCGATCGCCAACAGCTTTCTGCTCAGCAGACCCTCGTGCTTGGCAACTTGAGCCTGAAGTCCCTGGAGTGCTCTCGCCTGCGCATTGCCAGTAAGCAGCAGATGCATGACGGCCATGTAGTGCGACTTACCGGAACCGAAGGAGCCGTGGATGAACGCGCCCTTGGACGATCCGCTGGACAACGTCGCCTCGACCAGGGTCAGACCCTTCTCGAATGACTCCGCGATCGACTCGGTCACCACATAGTCGGCAAGCGTCTGGGTCGCGGTCTCTTGCGCGCGATGGATCTGCAGGACGAAGTCGTCGTCGTGGACGGCGAGCGGGATGTCGATCGCGTCCCGCAACGGCAAAGACAGGTCGGTCATCGCGATGGCCTCCTTCCACGGGTTGCGGCCGGCGGCTTCCATTCCGTCACCTGCTCGCGCGTCTTCTCCATACGGGCAAGACACTGGTCAACAACACCTGCGATGACTGCTGCTGGGCTGGCGCCAAACTGCGGCTCGATCTCCGAGTGCCACTGCGCCAGCCAGGGTTCCAATTCCACCAGCCCGGCCACCAACGGCTCCAGGGCGACGTCGTCGCTACCGAGCGCCTGCTGGACAGGAATCTCGCGGGCAAGTGCAAGCGCCTGATCGCGGTGGGACCAGCCGGCCCACCCAAGAACGGGTGTCGGGTCGCCTTCGCGCGCAACACCGGGATATGCGATGAACCGCTCTTTGGGGACGTCGAGCTTGCCTCTGGCCCGCCAGTACGATGTCTTCGCGAAATCGCCCTGGCCATACTTGGGCGGCACCGGGATGGTGACCTTCTCTCCGGCGTCCTCGCGGCGCTGCAAAGCCCACACCTCCTGCCACGCCCGATACTTCTCAACTCCAGCAGGTTTGTAACGGTAGGCCGCCAGGAATGGCACCGCCTCGTCTGGAAGCAGACTTCCGATCACGGCAGCAAGATCAGGCTCAGCGGAGCCAGTGAGCGCACGAGCAAGTTCCTTAAGCACCGGATCTGCACGGAGCAGGTCAGCGAGCTCGGCCACGGACCTGGTGGTTGGCCCCTGCACGTCCTGCCACGGAGTCGGGTCCTCAAGGCGATCGAGGACTGCCTGTTGCAGCGCCTCCTTGCGCTGAGTCGCCCAATCGGTGGTGGCCCAGCGGCGCTTGAACTCCGGCTTCTCCAACAGTCGAATGGCTCGGTCGGAGTTCATCAGCTCAAGTCGATGCTGGATGAGGGCCTTGTAGTCGTTCGGCCATGAGTCAGGTAGCTCAGTGATCGGAGTCGAGTTGTGCCGCTCAAACCATGCCGTCTCCTCTGTGCCTTCTTCGGCACGGCGAGCGAGGGCAATCTCAAACGCCCTTTGTCCCAGCATAATTGCATCGATGGCAACACCGGAGTACGTGAGGTCAGCATCGATAAGGCCATACAAGCCGTAGACCTCCCAGTCCAACTCCTCCTGCTCGAAGACCATCCGATCTCGAATCCGATGCCACCCATTCTCCGCAATCGCCAAGACGTCGCTAAGACTCCCCGTTGGGTTCTCCAGCCAGGCGCTCACCACCGCCGACGGTGTGGTGACAGCAGTTTCTTGCGCCAGGGCGTCGAGGATGCGGCCTCGGTCCAGCGGGAGCGAATTGGGGAGTGGGAACTGTTGGAGCTTGGTCCCTGTGTACTCGTAGAAGTCCTCCCACGGAACCTGGGTTTGGCGAGCACCCTTGTTGTCAACAGTGCTGCCCTTGTTGTGGCTGACTTGCTTGAGCCAGAAGCAGGCAGTGGACGAGTTCAGTACGCCAAGCAGTTCGAGGTGCTGGTCCTCGGTCGCACCCTCCGGCAACTTGATGACAGGGGCCGACCTTGTGAACACCTTGCCGCCACGATCTAGCACGAAATGGTTGTGCGTCGCCACAAAGGCAAAGGTGATGGAGAGTGGCGTTACATACCGCTCGCGGACCCAGCGGTACCACGTCCACCAGTCCTCCCCGCCGTCCTGCCTGGTCTCGCCGCCAAATCCGATCGTGCCGCGAAGAGTCTGTCGGAAACGCCATAAGTGCCTGCTCCATGCGGCGTCGACCAGAGGCACCGGCATCTGATCTGAGCCGTATGGAGTCAGAGCAACTTCGTCGCGGCGGATGTCCCAGTCCCTCACTACCTCCCCGACGATGAGGTCACGTCCCAGAGTGGTCGAGTCTGCATGTCGCGCAAACCAAGCACGACCCAGGAAGAAGGGTTCGTCGTTGCCCGGAAAACTGGCGAATCCAATGTCCATGCTGAGCCGACGACGCAGACGCTCCGTCCCGCTGCCGTCGATCATATTGAACAATTCGCTCGCGCCACCTCCCGTGAGTGACCAGGGATGGCTCGTGAGCACGCTGCGATGCATGTCCGTGACGCTGATGAAGTCTCCGTCGTAGCCCGGCTGATCGAGGTGCTCGATGATCTGTGCCCACACCAACCCCTTAGACGGGTTTGTGGGCTGACCGGGCTCACCGCGTACACCAAGAACCGCCCGAACCTGGTCGCCGACAGGCCGTCGGCGTCGACCAACAATGATCACCGTTGGCGTCCCGTGTCCGGGGATGTATGCGCCCGAGGTATCGATAACCGCGTTGAGGTCAACCGGGTTTCCAATGTCATGGCCGGCGAACAGATACTCGATGAGCTTCTTGCCGAACTCGCGCTTCATGAACGAATTGGACGTGATCTGACCGACGTACCCTGCTCCCTGGCCTTGCTCGCCTCGGATCGCGAGTCGGAATAGTAGCTCCATGAATGGCGCGGAAAGCGCGTACTTGCCAGCAGCGGAGACGTACGCAATCCGGTATAGCGCGTTGAGCGCCTTGTCCTTTGGCGTGATGTAGGGCGGGTTTCCGACGACGACGTGGTACTGGCCTGGCTGGAGGATGCCGAAGTACTCGTTGAGGTCCTCGGTGTCGTAGTTGAACGCAGCGGCGCCTTCGTCGTCGTCGAAGTCGAAGGTCTGGTCGAGGCCGCCTCGGACACCAAGGAGCGAATCGCCGATGGCGAGGCGAAACCCCATCGCAGGGACTCCGACGAGCGAGTGCTCTCCGGCCGCCTTCAGGCCAGCGACGGTAAGGCGGAACCGTGCGATGGCGACGGCAAAAGGGTTGATGTCGACACCGTGGATTGACGCCATCGCGCGACGCACACGCTCCTTGGCGTCAAGCCCGGGCGCAGCTTGGAGCCACGCCTGATTGAGTCGCTCAAACGTACCGAGCAGGAAATGGCCTGAGCCACAGGCCGGATCGATCAGCTTGAGTCGATCGAGTCCGAACTCCGCGAGCGCCGGGGTCAGCGTCTGATCGAGGATAAACTCCTCCACAAACACCGGCGTCTGCAACAACGCATAAGTCTTTTTGGCGTGTTCGGAGAGATCTTGGTAGAGATCGCCAAGAAAGCGGGTCCCCAAGTTGGGATCGGTGAAGTCGTGAATCAGAGTGCCGTCGTCATTCGTGCGGCGCCAAAACGCGATCAACGCCGTCGCGGACTCCGGGCTGATCTCTGCCGTCCACACCGGATTGTGCTTCGGGTCCACCAACGCCGTTCCAGCGGGCTGTGCTGCGAGGACGGCGAAGCCCTGCTGGAGCCAGTTGCGCCGGTTGTGGGTCGGGTTGTCCCGAAAGTAGGCGGTGAGGTTCTCTTCAGCGCGCTGTACCCGGTCGCCAGGGCCGGCGATCCAGCCAACGGCGGTCGGTAGGCCGTCGATCTTGGCGCCGGCGAGGAGATCGTTGTCCTCGCAGAAGCGAAGAAACGTCGTCGACACGATCCACGCAACGGCAGCCTGGTCGACCTCATTGTCGCGCCAATCCACCCAGGACCAGCCAGTGCGCTCGCGGCGGAACGCTTCGGCGTACTCCTGCTTCAACCGCACGCCCCAAGAGTTCGACGGGTCCTCGGCGCGCTGTTTCAGGTCAGCTTGGAGAAGCTTGAGCTGTCCCTTGAGGTCGGCGAGGAGAGCGGACGAGTCGATCACTTTCGGGCTCCTGAGGTACTGCGGGTGGTTGTGGACTCCGTGAGGAGTGAGAGATCGGCGGGCAGCTCGACCCAGCCGCTCGGACCGAGCGGCACAGGCTTGCCTTCCAATAGCGGGACGGCTTGGCTGCCCTGCTTGGCGACAAGCAGCCAACGGGCAACCGGACGCGGCGTGCCAACGTCAAGCAGAGTTGAGAGAAGCCCCGCCATGCCGTATCGCACCAACGGGCCGGCATTGACGATGAGCAACGGGTTGTTGTTTGCGAGCCTTTCCTCCCAGTTCGGTACCAGCGCCTGCTGCATAAGGCCGACGAGTCTCGACCAGTCCTCGCTGCCCTGCTGCTTGGCGTCTGCGCCGAGAACGACCTCCCAGCTTGCCCCTGCCTGGTCGGCGAGTGTGCGCGCTGCATTCACGACAAGTGACGCGATATCAAGCACGTCGACGGCGAACCGGTTCGAAAGTTCTTGTGCGGTCTTCACATATCTCTTGGGCGGCGTGGTCAGCGTGAGTGCACCATTCCGCGACAGCGACTCTTCCAGCTTCACCGCCGCCTCGGCGACTGCGACCGGCGCGAAAACAGTGAGGCCGCTGGCGGTATGCGTGGCCGACCGGGCCTCGGACGCCAGCTCGTAGATGCCGTTGTGGTTCACGATGCCAGGCAGGACCGCTGCGACGAGAGCGTCGAGTCGATGCGACGCAGCGGGGAGTTCTACCTGGGGGAAACGCGCAGCGACACTCCGCCGGACCGCGGATTCGCTGATGCGCCGGCCAGGTTTGCCGCGCAGTGCCCGTTCCACCGCCTGCTGAGGGTCAAGGTCTACCGGGTACAGCTCGTCGAACCCTGAGACAGCCGCCTTCGTCGAGACAGAAGCAGCCAACGTCAGGAGTCCACGACCAGTCAAGGCGACGACCGTTGAAGCCCCAGCCTCGCTGGCGATGTCGTGCAACGCAGCGTTCGCTGTCGCGAAGGGAACGACTCCGGCCGCGACGAGGTCGTCGGCTCGCCGCCCTAACTCGATGGCCGTCTCCGTCAGGATGTCCGCCGGCGGGAACTCTTGCCCGGACTCATCAGGATCCGCAGTTTCGCGCAGGGCGATGACGTTGGCGCGTTTTCCGATGCCTCGCCTCAGTTCCAATGTTGGCTCCGGTCTGCGCGCGTCGAACTCGTAGGCTGCGCGCAGCAGGGCGGCTCCTTGCCGGAGGCGTTCCTCGCCGTCGAGTAGAGATCCGCGCTGGGCGACCAACGCGTTCGCAAGTGACGAAACCGCCATCACTCGACCATTGCGCGCCAGCAGCGTGTCTACTTCGGTGACCACGCTGTCGATGGCAGGGCCGATCTTCTTGCCCCATACCGTGACTGCCTGATCCACGGCATGGGTGACCCGATCGCGGGTCATTCCCAGCGATTGCGCGGTATCCACCGTGGCCGGCCATTCACCTGCCGTCACATCACCAGAAAGGCCAAGGAGACGCTCGACCACTGTCTGCTCGGCACCCTTGAGCTGGCCCAAGAGCAGGGAGACGAGGCGCTCCGTGCCCATAGGCTGATCCGTGGCGACCTCTTCCGCACCGCTGAGCTGCGATCGCCAGCCCCGAATCCTCGCCTGAATCTCTTTGCGGTACGTCTCGCCGAGGCCGCGTATCGAGTTGATTCGGGTCGGGTGCACTCCTAGCAGCTGACCGACCGTCGCCACATCGAGCCGCGAGACCGCGGACAACGCCCGAGCGGACAGGCCCGCACGCTCCAACGGAGTGTCCAGCGTGGCAGCATCGGCGAGCTCGTCGCTTCCGCCCGCACCCTCTTCGTCCGTGTCGAGGGCTGCGAATACGCCCTGCCACGCGACCGCCAACTCGTCGGCGCTGCTGAACCTGGCTCCTGCATCTGGTGCGAGCGCACGCTGGAAGAGAGCCGTCAGTTGCGTCGCGACGGCAGGCTCGAAGCTCGTGGGCTCGATGATCGGCGGGTCGCTGGGATCAGTCGGGCGTCCCGCACCCTCGCCCCACCACGGAAGCTGGCCTGTTGCCATCTCGAACAGGGTGGTCGACACGGCCCACAACTCGGCGGCACGGTCGTACTTCTGGCGTCGTCCGCGACCGAGGTAGGGGTCGAGATAGCTCGGTGTTCCGGACGCGATGTTGTCGACGCTCTCACTTGCGAGCGAGAAGTCGAACAGAACCAGCGACGGTCTCCTCGTGCCGGGGTCCGGGGTGATACCCAGGTTGGACGGCTTGATGTCTCGGTGGAAGACCCCCTTGGATTCCAGGTAGATCATCGCTTCCAGCAATTGGCTGCCGTACTGCTCCAGCTGGCCCACCGTGGCCCGACCCTCCTTCGAGAGCCGCGTGGCCAGTGTTTCCTTGCCCGCGTCGGTGAGCAGAAGCGCACGTCGGTTCCCGACGTCGAGCGGCCCGGCGATTAGTCGCACCACCCGTCGGTGGTCGAGTGCTCGCAGCACGTCGGCTTCGAGCGAGAGCCTGCGCCCCGCTGATTCGGTACGCGCGACCTTGAGGACGAGCTCGCGGTCGGGATCCTCTGAGTCGGTGTCGTGGACTGCGAGTGCGACGCCGCTGGAACCCTCGCCACGGCGACTGGTCACAAAGAAGCGATCGGCGACGACGTCGTCCTTCTGCGCGTCGACGGGATCGTCGACCGGCGTCGGCTCCTCGATGTGGTCGCCTCGACGGAGGTCGTCGCTCGCGAGTCGAAGGAGGTCCAGTACTTCCTCGATGGTCGAAGGCCGTTCAGACTCGACCGCGCGGGTCGACATCGCGATGACCTCGGCAACGCTGTCAGGCATGCCCGGTGACGCTGCGCGCGGGTCGAGTGCGCCGGCCTCGGACAGGCGCTGCTCCAACTCGACGAACGTCTCCGCGGGCGGTTTACCGGTGACCACGAGATAGGCGAGGACGCCGAATCCGTACACGTCGAGCGGAATCGACGGGAGTGCGTCGACGGAGTGGCGAGCTTCGGGCGCGAGCCACAGCCAGTCGTCCTGGTCAGCCACACCCATGAGGTCGTCGACTCCAGCACTGATCGCGGTCAGACGGGAGACATTCCGGGTCGAGCTGTCGCGCTGAGCGAAGTACCAGTCGCGGATCGTGAGGTTCGGCAGGGCATCCTTGGCCGGCGTTGCCCACACCCGACGTGGTGATAGCGCTCGGTGCCGCAGATGCACGTTGTGGGCGAACCTCAGAATCTCGCCCAGCCGTATGGCCAAGGCGATGCGCTGGTCGAGATCTAAGTCGGTCCCCTCCCCCGCGATGTAGGCGTCGAGCGGGAGTTCCTTGGCGTCGTGCTCGAACACCAACGCCGGGCCGTCATCGGTTCGCTTGAAGTCGATCGGGACCGCGATACCGCCGTGGCGCAACCCCTGGGTGAGCTGAAACTCGCGTTGCGCGAGCTGCTCGATTTGCTGGCGGTCGGCCGGCGATGCCGTCGCAGGCACGTCGTACAGACGCAGCCGGCGCTTGACGTCGGGCAACGCCGGGAGGTTGACAAGCACGTCCTGCCAGTCCCGTCCCTGCGCTATCGGCTGGTCATCGGCAACGACGAAGTCACCAACCATCCGGACCTTGGGCGTCGGCGTGAAGCCGACGGCGTCACAGAGCGAGCGAACTTGCCGTGCCCGTTGGAGGTCGATCGGCTGGCGGAAGTCGCGCGGGGGCTGAGCAAGGAAGTCCGAGAGCTTCAGAAGGCGGGGCTTGGAGTTGACGTGGTACCCGTCGAGAGTCAGCACGCCAATGTCACCCGGACTGGCAATCTCGACGGTGCTGCCCTCGCCGTGCATGACGACGACGGCATGGATGTGCGGAACTTGTCGCCTCGCGGACTGGTTTGGTGTCCGATCTTGAAGGAGACTCTTTAGCCACTTGGCCTTACGGTCGGCGACAAGTCGAGGGTTTTCAACGTTTCGCTGACCGTGGTTCCAGCGCTGCGAGTTGCCCCGGATCGTGCCGTGCCAGCCCTTGAGCTCGACGAGGTACATCCCTTGGGTGGTCAGCAGGAGGACGTCGACCTCGGCGGTGCGGCCCTGGTCGTTGATGAAAGTCAGGTTCGCCCAGGCCGTGGTGATGCCATCGTCCGGGAGAAGCTCACGGAAGGCGTCGAGCGCGGCAGCTTCGGCAGGACTCGCCGGCTCACCCATGACCTTCCATAGTGGAGAGTCATGCTTCATCGCGCCCCTGCTCTGGGCACTCGGCTGGGCAATCCAAGCGCTAACAGCACCCACAACCGGTTCACTCGCCCAACCCTATCGGTGAAGTAGGCATTATGGGATCGAGTTAGTTCATCGGCTATGTAGCACCACCAGCAGACCCAACCACCCGTGCAGGCCGGCTTCCGTGAGCTAAGCGGTATCCAATTCTGTGTTTGTGTTCGCGATGAAGAATTGCGAGAGATTTTTGAAACGAGCCGGTTCCAATCCGCGCAACCTCGCCGGACAGGTGCGACACGTGGCTCTACCCCCACTCGCGGGGCAGTGGATCGAGCACACCAAGCGCACTCGTGGGACCGCATGGCCGCGTTCCCTTCGACAAACGGTACGACTAGCTATCAGTTTGCTGACACAGAACGGCCCGGCGCGCTACTGTTCGCAGAGGGCTCACAGATAAGGGGGATGGGGATGGCCTTGCCGAGGAAACCCAGGTCACATGTGGCCAGAGCGGCGACGGGGAGCGGGTGCCTGGCGCAAAAAGACCGTAGTGGCTTGTTGAACAATAATTGCCCCCGTGAGCGCTGGGACGTCGACAAATTCGACGCCTCCGTCCACGGGCCGAACAGTCAAATCAAGCGCGATACCGACGTTCCGCGCCTCGTAAAGACTGACACGACGCCGGGCGGCCATCCTCAGGTGCGGGATTGGTAGCAACTCGCCCGATTCTGCAGTGACCAATGAGCTCTAACTCCTCCACGACACACGACCTGGCGCCGTCCTTCGGCTACCACCCGGATCCCGAAAGGCTGGACCAAGCACTCGGTCGCGACCGGTTTCGTCGAGCCCTCGTAGTCGAGAATCCTGTTCGCGAACTCATCGACCGCGCTGCTGAATGCCGTGTTCTCTGGCAACCAGAAGTTTCGCTTCCCGAAGGCGTGTACTGGTTCGAAGGCATTGATGACCCGTTGCTAATGCAAGTCGTCGGTGAACCGCCCGGTGACGCGGCACTCGTGCCCTTGTACGCACTTGAAGACGGTCACCCGCTGATGAATGCGTGGTCATGGGCCGAACGGCTATGGGAACAGGCTGCGCCGGTCCCCTCTCCCCTATTCAGAGTCAACGAGGCCGCCGTCACCCACCCCGGCGACGTCGACGTCACCATCCGTGATCGCAAGTTCTTGGGTAAGGAGTGGTCGTACTCAGTCCTGGCTGAAGGCCGGTCCAAGGAGGTCACCGAGTCCAAGCTCAGACCCCAGCCCCAGCTCGACGAACCCAGTGCATGGGTGACCAGAGAACCTACGCCGGCGAGCAGATTCGGCGCCACCCTTACCCGCGCGAAGTTACTCGGCAAGTTCGCCAACACGTTGTTCTCTTTCCGGGCGACTCGGACGACCTTCCGTCCCTACCAGTTCAAGCCGGTGCTCAAGCTGTTGCAGACCGGCAAGGCCCGCCTCCTCATTGCAGATGAAGTAGGCCTCGGCAAGACGATCGAAGCGGGTTTGATTTGGACGGAACTCGAAGCTCGCCAAGAGGCAGACCGAGTACTGGTGGTGTGCCCGTCGAGCCTTCTGACCAAATGGACGGAGGAAATGGCTGACCGGTTCGGCTTCGAGTTGACCGAACTCGACACTAAGGGGCTAGCCCAGTTCCTCGATCGACATCGACAGAACCGTCTTCCGCGCAGGCATGCCTATATTTGCAGTCTCGAACGGCTGCGAATGTGGGATGGGGTGGCCGAACTTCGGGACGTCCCGCCGGAGTTCGACCTGGTGATCGTTGACGAAGCCCATTCGATGCGGAACTCCGATACGAAGAGCTACGCCCTTGGAACCGAACTCGCCGAATGGGCCGACAACCTCGTTTTCCTGACGGCCACGCCGATTAATCTGCGCCAAGAAGATCTGTTGAATCTGCTCGAACTCCTTGCGCCCGAGGACTACGGAGACATTCGCGACCTCGAGATGCGACTCGAACCCAACCGCGTCATCAATCGAATTGCAGCCCGGCTGGGCGAAAAAGGCGTACGCGGGCGAGACCTCGTGAGTTCGCTCGAAGAACTGTCAGACATGGTCCTCGGCAGCACCCTGATGCAACGTCCAGACTTCGCATTGCTGCGCGACCTCCTCGCCAAGGACAGATTGACCACCCGGGACATCGTTGATGCCAAACGGTACCTGTCCGACCTCAACACCTTGTCCACCGTCATCACCCGCACCAAGAAGGTCGAGGTGGACGACCGTAAAGCCAAGAGGAAGGAAGACCGCCGGGACGTTCAATGGACCGAAGCGGAGGAGGCGTTCTATGCGGAATACCTCGAATGGTGCCGGATGCGCGCTGACGCCATGGGCCGCCCGCTGTACTTCGCGATGCAGATGCCCCTGCGACTGGCTAGCGCCTGTCTGCCTATGGCCCGCCGTGCGGTACTAGACCCTGTTGGCTTTGGCGCCATCAAAGACGCGGATTCAGAACAGGCACCCGTGCGGCTCGAGCCGCCGACTGCATTGATGACGGCAGCGAAGGCGCTATCCGAAGGGGTTGACACCAAGTTCGACAACCTCCGGGAAGTACTTGAAACCCTGCATGCCGGGAAGCGTCGCGCGCTGATCTTCACGTTCTCCGTTCCCACCCTCGCCTATCTGAAAGAACGGCTGGGCACTGACTACCGAGTCGCCGTCATGCATGGTGGCGTCACGCGAGATGCGCGATTGAAGATCATGGCCGATTTCCGTGCCGGCCACTACGACTTCGTCCTCGCCAATCGTGTCGCCAGCGAAGGCCTCGACTTTGAATTCTGCTCGGCTGTGATCAATTACGACCTCCCGTGGAACCCGATGGAGATCGAGCAGCGTATCGGCCGCATCGACCGTATCGGCCAGCAGGAAGAAACCATCCTGGTCGTCAACTTCGTCAACGACAGCACCATCGACGAACGAATCTTGAGTCGATTGCTTGACCGAATCGACATATTCGAATCATCGATCGGGGCGCTGGAGCCGATCATCGCGGCCAGTGCACCCAAGGTTCTCCAAGCTGGGTTCGACTTCCGTCTGACAGCCGCTGAACGCGAACAAAAAGTGCACGAGATGTTGACCGCGCTAGAGGAACAGCGAGCGGGGGTCCAAGACATCTCTGATGCCTCGAGCGCGTTGCTTGTGAGCAACGACGTCGACGTCGCCGGGTTGGAAGACGATCTCATCAGAACCGGCCAATACATTGGCCAGCAGGAGCTGGCGCTGTTGCTCGATGACTGGGCTCGCATCGATGGCGCGCAGGGGGTGACTTTTCTCCGCGGCCACACGATCGAATTGCGTGGCAATCCTGCGATGGCAGCTCGAATAGACGACCTGGTGAAGTCCAAGCAGCGAACACGTCACGAGATCAACGACGCCATTGCCTTTCTTCGCAACGAGTCGCCGATGTCGCTGGTTCTCGACCAGGAGTTCGCGCGAACGAGCGGAGGGACATTGCTCACCGCGACCAATCCGCTTGTGATGGCCGCCGCCGGCGTACCGGGCCACCGCCAGGCGAGGTTCGCATGCCTGAAAATCGCGACGTCAGAGAGAGATGTCGTACCCGGTGTCTATGTTGTCGTGCTAGCGACGGCGGTCTCCGCGTCGCGGGGTGGGGACGAGATCTGGGGGTGTGCCGTGACGGATCAAGGACGCAATGCTGGAGAAGGACCAGTGAACGTGCTTCTGGCCGCGCTTGCGGAAGGCAAGCTCGAGGACGGCCCCGTGCGGCCGATCGAGCGCATCGAACGTCTCGCTGACCGCGCCATGAATCAGCTCCGCATCCGCCATCAGGCCGAACAGGACAAGCGAGACGGCGAGTTCGACGCGCTCCGAGATGCCAAGCTCATCAGCCTTCAGTCACAGTATGAACGGCGGAAAGAGGCCATCGAAAACCGCATCGCGACCGCCCGGACACGCGGCCGAGGTGATCGAACCATCGAATTGTTCCGGAGTCAGCTGCGACGGGCCACAGAACGACAGAAGATTCTCGTCGAGGAGCTCCAGAACCAGGCCCAGCCAGTCATCGGCCTTGAACCGCTGGCAGCCTGCATCGTCGACATCACTGTTCAGGCGGCGCAGGCATGACCGCAGTACCGCACAAGGAGATGGAACTCGAAGACGAGCGCACAGCCCAAAAGCAGTACCGAAAAGTGCTGCAGGAGAAAGCGAAGGCGCCAGTTGCCTTCAGTGGTCCTGCGAACCTCCAGTGGACCGGCGACGGTATACCCAAGTTTCGGAAAGTTGCCGACGGTGACCTCGTGGGACGGGTAGCGCTCATACGGCCGGACGAAGATCTCCTCGACGGCGGGACGGATTATTACATCGGAGATACCTTCGCGAAAGTCAACGGCATCTACGTTTATGGATGGTCAAACCCGATCGCCGCCACCTTCTTTCGAGGGTCCTCAGAGCATTACCTGTGCAACGATGTCGCAGTTGTTCGAGCGCTCGATGTTCAGAACGGCCAGGTCGAAGACTTCGTCGATGAGATCGTCCGGAAGGATGCGCCCGACCGACCGTTCACTAAGCGCGGATTGACCATCCCGGCTCCTCCGGCGGGGCCAAAGCTGTCCCCGCCTCGTCCTGCTCCGACTACCAGCACGACGACGCCCGAACCGACGATCAGCGGGCGACAGAATTCAGCCGGAGCGCCGGTACCGAAATCCGAGAACAACGACCTCACTCCGCTGCGGGCTGAACATCTGCTGCGAGAACGTCTACGCGCTCCGCGAACCAAGAGTCTTGCCCCTGTGCTTTCTACGTTGCAGCCTGACCAGTATGACCTGGTCACTGTGCCAGCGATGGACAGCATGATAATTGAAGGTCAGCCCGGAACCGGCAAGACGATCGTGGCTGCACATCGCGCTGCCTATCTGGTCGATGAGGAGACCCCGCCAGAGAACACGCTTGACGGGTCCGTGCTCGTTGTTGGTCCCACGTCGGGTTACTCGCGACACGTGCGGGATGTCGTCAGACGACTGGCCGGCCAAACGGATCGGATCCGGGTGATGTCACTGCCTGAACTGATCAATCACATCATTGGCGTCAATCAACCGCCTCGGTCCCACTACTCGCGCAGATGGCAGGACGTCGACTGGCGTCTTGCGAAGTTTGCACGCTCGGCTTTGAGCAAGCTCAAGGCCGCGAAAGGCGTTACGCCCGAACCCGAAGCGATCTACGAATATCTCAGGAAGAATGCCGGATCGGTAACACGAGATGAAGAGTGGACCCGTTACCTACGCGACTTGCCGCCGTACAAAGAGGCCGTTAGTAACGGAATTCACGGTGTGCTCGTGGCATTCATCAAATGGGAAGTCAAGCGCCCACCCGACTTGTCACGCGTCGAGCATGTGATCGTCGACGAAGCACAGGACGTGACGCCACTGGAATGGTTGCTGCTCGATGAGATCAACGAAGCCGACGCCTGGACGATCCTCGGCGATCTCAATCAGCGCCGTTCCGACCACACGCTGCCCAGCTGGAGGCAGGTCTTAGATGTGATCGCGATCGATCCAGACACGCCTGTTCGCCGTATGAGACGTGGATATCGATCGACCAAGCCGATCTTGGAATTTGCAAATCGACTGCTGCCACGAGACCAACGAAAGCTGTTCGCAGTCCAGGAAATCGGACCAGTGCCCAACCCGCGCAAGGTGCCGCCGAAAGACCTTGCAGACGAGACGGCCCTCGAGATCGAGCGCCTTCTCGGCGCGTATCCCACCGGGACTGTTGCGGTCATTGCGGTAGACCCTGAACCGACCACCAAAGCTCTACGTGCACAGAGCTGGATGAGTTCGCGACATCATCTACACGTATGGGAACGAGGTGGGCACGAGGTGGCAGTCCTATCGATCAACGAAGCGCGAGGCCTAGAGTTCGACGCGGTCCTCGTGATCGAACCGTCGCAGTTTCCCGAGAATGTCGGGCGTCAAGGGCCTCTTTACACAGCCTTGACGCGGGCGAACCGGGAGCTGGCCGTGCTTCATTCGAAGCCGCTACCCGAGAAGCTTCGGCGATGATCACGCACCTGTCGATGCGCGTACCGTGGCGTGATCAACCGTGGGATCATCGCGTGTGCGCGCATCCTCTCGACAACTCATCGTGCCTTCTACTCAAGGGCATCGGCGACAAACGCGACGACGACTTTGAAATGGCCCATGCCCTTGAAGACATCGGTCAGCTCGACGGTATTCCATGCGTGAGCGAGCGCGGAACGTTCATGTCCTCCAATGGATATCAGATTACGAAGACGCACCCCTACAGCTATAACCAAGCCCTGAAGGGCCACCTCGAGCCGACCGTACTCAGCATGCCGGCCTATTCCTTCGAGGCAATCCCATACCGCTGGCTTGGACGCGAGACGTTCGAATCGGAGTTGTGGCATACCTGGCGGGCCGACTATGACCCCGACGCGGAGGAACGCGCACTCCGGGCTTTAGGGATGAAGAAAACGAACTGGATCATGGACGGCCGGAACCAGCAGGCCATCATCCGAGCATTCTTCGAACCGGTGGTAGCCGAGGCAAGCCTGGTCTTCACGTATCTGAAGCACTCACCGTTCCAGGACGAAAGAACCGACCGACTGCTCGTCGGGGCAGCGATGATCGAATCCATCGCACCTCCGGGGTTTTGGAAGCAGTCCGGCGATCAGCCCTTCGACTCGTCGATGTGGGAGACGAAGATCGTCCACTCGCTACGGCCGGATCAACAACACGGTGTGCTGCTGCCCTATCAACAACTCATCGAGAAGCTGGACGCGGGTGCGGACATCTCGCACGCGTTGGCGTGGGCACCCGAAGGAAAGACCGTTGAATTTTCCTACGTTACTGAACATGTGAGCAGTGACATCGCGATCGATGCCCTCGGTTCGCTGCGATCTGCCGCTGAGGGAATGCAAAACCTCGGGATCGAGGTACCGTCCTCGGCTCTGTCGTGGATCGACGCTCAAATCCATCGCCTTTGGGATGAGCGCGGAGCGACACCAGGTCTCGCCGCGGTACTGGCCCATCTACACGTCAGGCACGCACATCTCGTTGCCCGTGAGTTGTGCGAGGCCAGCACCGACCCTTGGCAAGCTTTGGAGCAGGGCTTCGCTAACGATGTGTGGCCTGATAGCCTGCGCGGAACCATCCTGCCATCCGTCGGGGCCGAATGGAAACATAGCGAAGACAATACGCGTACGGTACTGAAGCTCCTGTCGACAATGGATCTTCGCCCCGACCAGATCGCGTTAGTGATGTCCGGAAGCGCCGCGGGTGACCTGGACCCTGTTGAACTTCTTGATGATCCGTATCTCGCCGCAATTTGCACCTACACGGATCTTGAACGGATTGATGTGCGTACCGTCGACCGCGCGCTGTTCCCTGCGGCCCATGCGCGCTGGAGCTCGCTAGTACCGGATCAATGCCAGATGACAGACAGTCGTGACAGCCGACGCGTCCGCGCATTCATGACGGAAGGCTTGCGAGTAGCCGCAAGCGCCGGTCACACTGTTGTGGCTCAAGCCACCCTCATCAATTGGATGAAGGGGCTTGATCTCACCGAACCTATCGACGTCAGCCCTGCCTTGCTCGCCGGGCTGCAGTTGGATACGGATTCCCTCGGCGATTCCGATGAGTGGCAACCCTTCTATGGAGCGGTCCTGGGTGACGGTGAAAGTGCCTACAAGCTGCTTGAATTGGTCGACGCGAAGCAAAAGATCCTGGAATGGATCCAGCCGCGCTTCAAGGCGTCGCCATTCGATGGCGAATTCGACGCCCGAGAGAAGATCGACGCAATTCTTCTGGCCAACGGCCATCCGGAGGCTGCAGACGAAGACGAGGACGCCGCCCGACGCGAAAAGGCCGCTGGACTGGAAGTGCTCTTCCGATCGCGACTCTCGGTCCTGATCGGACCTGCAGGTACCGGGAAGACGACGCTTCTTGAGGCACTATGCAATCTGCCCTCGGTGTCCAACAAAGGGGTCCTACTGCTGGCGCCGACAGGCAAGGCCAGTGTTCAGCTACGCACCAAAGTTCGCCGTCCGGCGGCCACGCTCGCGTCATTCCTCGTCAAGAAACGCGGATATGACCCCGATCGCGACATATACCGCCAGGTTGACCCGAAGGAGGCTGTCGACGCCGGTCTAGTGGTGATCGATGAAGCATCAATGTTGACCGAGGAGATGCTCGCCTCAACGCTATCTGCGCTAGGGAACGTACAGAGACTCGTCCTTGTCGGAGACCCGCAGCAGCTACCGCCGATCGGGGCCGGACGGCCCTTCGTCGATCTTGTCAACTATCTTCGTCCCGCGACATTCGTCGGTTCCTCGCGGGTCGGCCCCTCCTACGTCGAGCTGACCGTATCGCGTCGGCAGGGCGGTAGTAGTCGCGACGACGTTCTGCTTGCACAGTGGTTCGGCGACGGTGAACTCGGTGCAGGCGCGGACTCGGTGTGGGAGCGACTTCGGGCGGGAACCACTTCGCAACATCTGGAACACCGCAATTGGCGCAATGGCGACATCGTCGGCTCGATCGACGAAACCCTCGACGAGCTGATCGATTGGGACGCCCATGAAGACCGCGAGATTGCTTTCAAGCTCAGTTACGGTGGCACGCTCAGTAAGGATGGCAAGTACCTCAATTGGCCCACCGGCAAGGGTGGGGCCGGCGATAGGTCTGAGCGCTGGCAGATTCTGAGCCCGTACCGTTCGCGAGCGTTCGGGACCGTCGAAATCAACCGACACATCAAGCGGACGCTGCGAACGACCGATCTCAGTTTGGCGTTCAGATACCGGGGCTGGCGAAATCCTAAACCGATCGGTCCGGAACAGATCGTCCGCGGCGACAAGGTCATGCAGACGCGAAATGACTCGCGTGCGAGGGCTTATCCTCCCGACACGGGTCTGAATTATGTCGCCAACGGCGAGATCGGCGTCGTGGTCGGCCGCTGGGGGGACAAATTTGGGCTGCCTGCAAATGTGGAATTCTCCTCACAAGTCGGCGCCACCTACACCTACTGGCCTTCTAGCGCCGATGACCCGCCGCTGGAGCTGGCTTGGGCGGTTACCGTCCATAAGTCGCAGGGCTCGGAGTTCGGCACGACAGTTCTGGTTCTACCCAAACACACGCGGGTTTCGCGTGAACTGCTGTACACCGCCCTGACCCGTCAAGAAGACCGGGTGATCATTCTTCATGATGGGACGATCGACGATCTCGTCGAACTCGCGCACCCGCGGTACTCCGAAACTGCCCGGCGGCTAACCGACCTCTTCGTCGCGTCAACCCCCTATGTTTTCGAAGTTGATGGTGTACCACAACCGTTCGACCGCAACCTCATTCATGTTGCAGTCAACGGTCAAATGGTCCGGAGCAAGAATGAGGTGATCGTCGCCGACATCCTCGAAAAGGTTGCATCAGGTAGGTGGAGATATGAGGTGCTGTTGACGGGCGACGACGGCTCCTGGTGCAGGCCGGATTTCACCATTACCCGTCCGTCCGGCGTACCCGTCTACTGGGAACACTTGGGCAAGATGAACCAGCCGTCCTACGCCAGGCGATGGTCGGAGAAACTCAAGTGGTACCGCACCAATGGGATATCGCCGGCGCTGGACACCACGGGCCGCCCGTTGGACAAGATCGAGGAGGGCCCGAACGGCATCCTAATCTGGACCGATGACGCTGAAGGCGTCGATATTCCTGCATGGACTGAGATGGCTCGGGCGACGCTAGGACCGGCCGGCGCGCCAACCCAGCGTCGTCGTAGCGGCAAAGTCGTGAAGCGTTCGTGAGGGTGTTCTCTTGAGTTAAAACTGGCACACGACGGCAATTGTTGCCGTTGACCGTTCCTGGATCAGGTCGACTGAGTCGATATAGTTCGCTGCTGGCCCAAAGTATTATCCCGCAACACGGATGACGAAGGCGTCGATGTTTTTCTTGTCGAAGTCAACAGTGTCGTTCACGCATGGCACGCGACCGTCGTCGCACAGCATCCTGAGTCATTTACTGAGAACGACGTTGACAAGCGCAGCGCCTACTTCGCAGATCTGATCAATCACATTTGGCCAGGCCCCGAGCATGAGCAACCTCTACAGCCCGGCGTCACTGCCCAAGCCTCTCCATCGCAGAGCGACACCACCGGTTCATCCGTCTTTCCCTCGACGGAGAGCACTGACCCGCCGACAATTTGCGAATCGATCCGCGAACTTCTGCGCAGCGGTTTGAACACGAGCGAGACCTCGAATCGCCTCGGCGGTGGCAGAAATCTTTGGCTAGACGTCCTCGAAGAAGACGCACACCTCGCCGGCGAGGTCCTCGAACGCGAACCACACCCCGAGGATGCGGTCGCCCTGCGCGACGAACGTAATCTCCGATGGGAGAAGATCGCTGCGCGTCTCTACGGAAACTCGCGACGCACGAACGAAGCTAAGCAGCTTTACGATCAAGCCAAAGGCGAGGGAGCCGCGCGGCGCTCGTTCACCGGAAAGGGCCGCTTGTTCCCGGACATGGAGACGTGACCAGGCGCCCGGCCAGCGTTCAATCCCCGCTACCTTCTCCCCATGACCATCCTGGCCGCAGTGATCGTCGTCGTGACGCTGATCGTCATGACCACCGGCCGCCAGCCCGCGGTGTTGGCACTCATCTGCGCGCTGGTCGTCGCCGGACTGGCCGGCATCGCCACCCCGGCTGAACTGTTCGCCGGGTTGTCCAACGGCGGCGTCATCACCATCGCCGCCATGCTCGTCATCGCCAAAGGTGTGCTCTACACCGGCGTCATCACCCGCGTCACCTACCGCCTGCTCAACGGAGTCACCACCGCCACCCAGGCCCTTGCCCGGCTCGTCCCACCCGTCGGCGTCGCCTCCGCGCTGATCAACACCACCCCGATCGTCGCGATGCTCATCCCCGCCGCCAAGGAACTCGAACGTCAATCCGGCGTCCCCGCCCGCGGGGTGCTGCTGCCCATCGCGCACGCCACCACGCTGGCCGGTTCGGCCACGCTGATCGGCACCAGTTCCAACCTGCTGATCGCCGGCATCGCCGATCCGGCCGGCGTCGAGCTGACGATGTTCAGCTTCGTGCCGATCGCCGTCCCAGTCGCTCTGGTCGGCTGGGCCGTCCTGTTCCTGCTCGCCCCGCGGATGCTGCGCGGGGCCACTGAACACAAGGAACGAAAGCTGGAGTGGCGCGCCGAGATCCCCGTCGCAGCGCACTCCAACGCCGTCGGACGCACCGCCGCCGCCCTCGGCGTCGCCACCACCCCGGACTTCGAGCTGCTCGAGATCCAGCGCTGGGGTGAAGCCGTCGACGCCGACGAACCGATCCAGGCCGAGGACGTGCTGGTCTACCGCGCCACCGAATCCGGGGTGCGCACGCTGTGGGCCAGCCCCCGCTTCGGGCAGGCACCGCAGGATCTGTACATGGTGTCCATCTCCACCGACGAGCAGAAGTCGGTGCGCGACCTCGAGGTCGACGACAACATCGAGGTCATCGCCGCCCAGACCACCAAGCTGCTGCGCGATGCCCCCGCCCGTCCCGGCGAGATGTGCCTGGTCACCGCCCGCTCGGTCGAAAAGCTCGCCGACAACCCGCTCGTCGGGCTGTGGCAGAAGGTGGCCGGCAAGGCCCCGCAGACCCGCAAGACCTGGATCGCGCTGCTCATCCTGCTCGCCGTCGTCACCTCTGCCGCGCTCAACCTGGCCCCCATCGAACTGATCGCCGTCACCGGGGCCACCCTGATGGTTGTCACCGGCGTGCTGACCCCGCGCTCGGCGGTGCGTGCGCTGAACTGGAACATCCTGGCGATCATCGCCGGCTCCGTCGGCCTGGGCGTCATCGTCGTCAACAGCGGCCTCGGTGACATCATCTCCTCGGCGATCCTGTCGCTGTCCACCGGCAGCGCCGCGCTCGTGGTCCTCGTCATCGCCGTTGGCACCACCATCTTGACCAACATCGTGTCCAACGCCGCCGCCGCGGCCATCCTCACTCCCGTCGCGCTGACCGTCGCCGACACCACCGGCCTGGACCCGATCCTGCTGCTGACGCTGATCGGCACGTGCATCTCGTTCACGTTCATCAACCCGTTCAGCCACCAGTCCAACCTGATGGTGATGAAGCCCGGCGGCTACTCCACCGCGACGTTCGTGCGCTTCGGCATCCCGCTGATCCTGGTCTGCGTGATCACCGCGTTCCTGGTGGGCTGGGGCCTGCTGTCGTTACGTTGAGACCGCGCCCACGGCGGGGAAGTGCGAGTGGAGTTCGCCGTGAGTGCGGTATGAACGAGGCATGGACGTAGCGTTGGGGCCGTCGGCCGACGCGGAGTTCGCCGAAACAGTCTTACGGAAACTGCTGCAGCGCATCGAAAAAGCCAACTCGGAAGGGTGCGGACCGTATCTGGTCTCGCTCGCCTGGACCGCCGGGCCGATGTTCCACGTCGTCTACACCGCGCCGCCGTCGGACCGGACCTGGGGGCTGGCCCGAGACACCACCGAATCGGTCGTCGATCCCGGTCCATGGGCGAACGACGACGGGGCTGCCCGGTACTACTACTTGGTGGACTTCGAGGAGAACCAACCTTCGAATTCTTTACGCCGCCCCGGCGACGACGATTCCATCTGGTGGTCATTCACGGGACGACCTGCCCGAGCGGCCCTCCGATCTTCCGGAGGACACGCGGTACCGGGCGACAGCACCACCAAATCCGCCCAACGCCAATCAACGAATCCACACGGAGCCACGCCGGTACGGGAACCGCTTCGAGTAGATCGTCAGGCCGACAGGTCGAACTTCCCTTCGGTCAGACGCCGTGGCGCTCGGCTGTCAACCAGTTCGTCACGGTGCTCAGGATGTTTCCAGTAGTGGCGCACCAGCCAGTACAGCGCTACACCTTTCGGAACGTAGAGGGGAAGGCCGCTCACCACTTCCTCCGTGCCCTCGCGCAGGCACAGCACCACTGCCTTTCCGCCTTGATTCGCCGTGGTGGTGGACGCGACATCGCGCACGTCAACGACGTCATTCCACTGCACTACACGCGTCTTGAGAACATCTGCGATCTCGATCCTCGTCGGCGTGAACTTGAGATAACCGGTTCCGCCACGGCGTATTCCAGCGGCCAGTGCCACGACGGCGAGCAGGGCGAGCGCCCAAAAGGCCACTGACACCGCGATCTGAATGCCACGAGTTGTGGAAAGGTCGAGCTCACCGCGTGACAACAGGACAGCGAACAACGGTGCCGCCGGTATAAGCATGGCCATCACCACGAAGTAGCCCACGCTGAGGCGTTTGTCCGGTCGGAACGTCAACCCAGACGAGTCGCTCGAAACACGCTGCCGCGCCCCGCCCACCGCCACGGCGAGGTACGCGGCCACCAACAGGAACGGTGTTCCCAATGTCGCCCACCAGAGGACCGCGGTGAGGTAGCTGCCCTCGTAGACAGCCACCAGCCCTCTGACGACCACGTAGCAGAACGCGACGGCCAAAACCACTTTCAACGGCAGTGCGACCTTGCCGGTTCTTGCCCAGTTCCCCGGCTCGGGGAGCCTCAGTTCGGGCATACGACATCACCGATGAACTTGCCCAACTCGACGCCACCGAAGGCCCCGATCCCGCCCCCCACAGTCAGTACGTCAGGGTTCCAGCTCTGCAGCGTCGGTCGGGAAGGCAGCACGGTAGTTGATTGTCCCCCAGCTCCCGAGAGTGACGGCGCACCAGTTGCTGAGTACGCGCCTTCCGAGCGGATGAGCTCGGGCTGGCGGTAGCACGGCCCGAAGGCTCCGATTGACATTGGCGCTGCGCTCAGCGCGGAAAAGTTCGAGTGGCGAACGCTCTGGCTGCAGTATGAACGAAGTCCCTAGTCAGCCCGAGGTGTTGGCGTCGCGCCACGCCTGCCAGATGTCGGGGCGGAGCCGCCCGCGGTCGGGTACATCCAGGCCCGCAGAGCGTGCCCAGGAGCGAACCTCGGCGGTGCTGGGTTCCGGCGTTGCGGCGGTGTCCGTCACGGGGGCGATATCGATTCTGGGAGACGACGTACGCTGCAGTGCAGCGGCTTCAGTACTGGCCCAGTCATGGGCCGCGGCGAGGAACCGGTAGGTCCATTCCTCGGCGAGAGGACGGGTCTCGCAGAACACGATAGCCACGTTGGGCCAGCGGATCTGCAGTTCGGCCAGCCCGTCTGCGACCACCGCGGGCCGGACCCGATCGAGCTTGAACAGCTGTGAGTAGCGGTCCTCCACCACCACTGCCGCGCGCGGCAGCGCGGCCAGATCGGCGACCTGGTAGCGCAGCTTGCCACCGGTGAGGCTGCCGACCAGATCGGCCAGCGATTTGCGTTCGACACTGGCGACCAATTCGCCGTCGGCGAGCACGCCGTAGTCGCCGCACGGGAGCGCCCGCCGCACGGAGGAGACTTGCTGGGTACCGAACCGGTAGGGGTAGCGCTCGTGGGCGTCGACGAGGATCTCCAGTTCAGCGATGCCATGTGCGCGGGCGGTGGGGGTGCGCACGTTCGGACGAGCCTGCTTGCGAGTGCGTGGCGCCTGCCAGAACACCGCGTCGCGGCCCCGCGCGGTGGTGAACACCAACTGGGAGCGGTTCTCCCGGGCTCGCTGCGCGATCACGTCGATGGCGGCACCTCGGCGCTGGCAGGACCGCAGCGGGAGCCGTTCGACGATCTCCGCATCGGTGGGCCACTCGTGCAGCCCGACCGGATAGCAGTACAGCGCCTTGACCCTCGGCCAGGTCCCTGAAGTCCGAAACACGAGGTCGCCGCCAGGCAGCGGAACGCGCAGCAGGTAGGGCAGCCGGGAGTCCTCATCCGGGTTGAGCGCGATCAACAACTCGGCCACGACCCCGAGTCTGCCCCAATCTGCAAGGGAACCGGCCTCCGACCCGCGCCGCGGTTCACGCCGGCTCGAGGCGGTGTGTGATCACTCGCAAACTCAGTTCCATCCAACGAGAGGATGCGCGAAACATGTCGGGGCCACAGATCGGCTAGTTCGCGGGCAGGAATCGGCCAACATGTCGCATCCTTGGATTTCGGCGACGGACATCTGAATGCCCGAAAGAATGTCAGAACCCCTGGCTATCCTCTGCCAACGGGAGGGACCGATGGACGACATTGCAGCGCCGATCACTCGCGAGAAGGTGCGGGCGCTCACCCTGAAGTGGGCTGATGACCCAGATTCAGTGGCTGAGATCGAGCACGACGGGTTCAACGACGACCAACAAAGTGGCGGTTTCGCGTTCCAGTGCGATCGCGGGCTGCTCGTCTACGGATTCGACGGCTTCAGCAGGTCGTCGCGCTACCCCGGCGATGACGCGAGCAGGCGCGACGAGGTGGAGCAGTACTGGCACCAGAGTCAACAGCGAAACTGGGCCGTCGCGGCCGTGCAGGAGTTCCGCGATGACGACGCCGGCTACGCGGCTTGGCTCGACGCCAATCCCGACGCCTACGTGGTCAACATCAGCCGCAATTACTACACGTCCGACGCGCGTCTGCACCGCGCCGATTGCCGGACGCTCACGGCTCAGGTCTCACGTGGCGTCGGGCTGACCGGACCGTACGTGAAAATCTGCGCGGCCTACCTCAACGAACTCGAGCAATGGATGGCCGACCAGGTGGGGAAGCCGATTCTTTGGTGTGGGACCTGCGCCCCAGACAGCCTCCCCAGGCAATCCGCTCTACCCGTATCGCGGGTCGCACCTGAACCGACTGGGCTGACTGTGCCCGCCGTTCCAGCCGGCGGGCGGTCGATGTTCTCCGGACCGGTGGCGGGCAGTGCGGTAGTCGAAGCCTGGGCCGCCGAATACATTCGCTTCGAGCACCGCCCGGCGTGGCAAGAGCAGCTGCGGACTGAGATTCGCAGCCACTGCCGCCAGCTGGAACGATCGGACGGAGATGTGCTGCACGCTACGTTCTTCGGCGCCAAGCATCCTCGTGCTGACGTTGAGAATCTCGTGCTCTACTACATCGACTCGTTCAGCGGCGTTGGCCGCGACGGGATCCGCGTCGAGTACGGCGGCCCAGATGCGCCGCCGGGTCCCGACGGCGACTATCAGTACTGTTACCGCTACTCACTCGCGCCCAGCTCGGATGACTTCGTCCACCGGCAGCAGGTACGCCCGCTAGCGTCGTTCGACTGGACCGATCTCAAAGATAAGACACTTGCGCACATTTGGCTGGCACTGGCCCGACGCCGACTCCTCGGTGAGGTCAACGCTGCCGAACGGGTGCTCGCGCCCGAGGCATCATTCGCGGTCAAAATAGAACTACGCCCTCCGCATGGGGGGCGGACGCGGGTGAACGCCGACTTGATGAAGGCAGTCTTCGACGGCGTGATCTGCGCATTCCAGGCGCAGACGAGTACCAAGGACCTGGCAGAGACCATGGCGCGGCTCGCGAAGTTCCTGCAGATAACACCCGAAGAAGTCGAACAGTTGCTGTGCGATCAAGAAGGCGCGGTGATCGGGTCTGTGCCACGGCTCGTCTACCCCCGCGGGGCAGGAGTGCAGTGGAACCCTTCGGACGATCGCTGCTTCGCAGGGGAACTACTACCCGCTGAGATGGAACCGGGCGGTACCTGCTGGGCGATCAAAGGTGAACTCGTCGAGATCGACTATGGTTCAACTGATTCGCACTGAGCACCAAGACGGCGGGGCCACATACCCGTTAGGTGACTAATCTGGGGCCACCAGGGAGACCAGTTCAGTCCCCTCGTTCGTCAGTTGGACCAGGGTGCCGTCGATGTTCCAGACGCGGTCCAGTGAGTCGACTCGCTTCGGAAGCGTCCACAACCGCTCGCACGAACGCATATCGCTAGCCGTCACGAGCACCTCGGCGCCCGGGTTCTGGACCTCGAAAACCAATGTCGACCCGTCAGTGCCGATGTAGTTGTGCATCAGGTAATCGCAGACAGATCCTATGGCGGTCCCGTCGCGCATGTCGTAAAGGTGCAGCTCCGGGAAGGCCAGACTGTTGCCGGCATCGACCATCAACGTTGTTCCGACAAGATACAGAGTGCCACCTGGGACTTCGATCAGTGGCTGCCCTTGAGTCGTGAACACCGTATTCTGATTGTCGGAAGTCGGTCCGATCACCGGTAGATCGACCGGACTGTCGCCGGCGCTACCACGCCCATCGTATTCCCCCAGGCGCTTACCGCTCTCGTCGAAAAAGGCGATTTCGGCGGGTATCCCGTCAGGATCGTTCACTTCAGCGACAAATCCGCCGGTGTAAAAGACCGGCTTCCCGAGTGTGTAACCCTCATCGATCTCGGGTTCGATCACCTCGCCGTCCGCGACCGAGAATACAGTGAAGATGTAAGTCCTAGGGTTCGCCTCCAGTTGCCCAGTGAGAGTTTGCGCTGACACCGCCGGTCGCGACGAGTCCACCGTTCTCACCGATCCGTCGCCCGGCACAAACCACGTCGTCTCCGCCCGAGAACCGATGCCGTACACACCCTCATTCTGATTGGTGGCAACCGCGTAGATGCCGACTTGATGGACGGTCAGGGTGCCGAGCTTTTCCTGCAGATCCGTCGGCCCGTTGTAATCCACCGAACCCGATCGTCCGTCGATCACCCACGCCGCCGTCGTCACTGCACCGTCAAGGCACAGGATGTGGGTTGGCCCGTTGAGGAAGCAATCCGGCGTCTGCCTGTTCGAGCCGAGGGGCACCGCGTCGAACAGTGTTCGGCCACTACGCACGTCGACGCCGGTCAGCCACCACTGCCTCGCACCCTCAGCACCGCTATCGGCCAAGAAGTAGGCCCGTCCGTCGATGCTGCCGACGAGCGGCCTCGGATCAGTCGGGAGGTTACCGACCGCAATCCGGCTGTCTACGGTGCGGGGCAGGCCCAGATCAGCGATCGTGACGCGCCACCCCGGGATCGGCTGCTCGCTCATCGACTCCGACAGCAGCGCATCCGGAGGCGGTTGCCAAGCCTCCCGCGCCGCCTCGAGACGATAAGCCGGAATCCACCAAGCGACGGCTAGCGTGGTGAGGACCGCGACAACGACCGTCACACAGACTCCAATTAACCAGCGACGACGCGGATTTCGCTTGGCAGGAGTTGGGGACTCAGTCGTCATGTGACCGATAGCGCTCCGCGAAAGCCTCCGCGGCCCGCGCGCTGGTGGTTTCGAACGACGGCAGCCCTATGGAGTGTTCAAGAAAGGCGCTGACACCAACCCGATCCTGGCCGCGTCTTCCCATCAACTCGACGGTCACCTCATGCTGGGCGGCCCGGGCCCTGTCACTGGCCAATGCGGCGATTTCGACGATCTCCTGACCCAGACCAGCTTCGTCGAACTGGGAAACGTCCTTCACCTCGACGTAGCCGAGTCGTCCGCCGAGAGCTGCGCTTGCCGAGAGAACACCAGACGGGTTCACCACGGTAAACCAGACACCGGGAGACGGCTGGCTATGCGCGTCATCGTCACCCGACGCTTCGCCGACCACACTGAAATCTCCCGTCGCGGCGTCGGTCGGGACGTACTGTGCGAGGAAGTCCACCCCGGCCGCGTAGGACTCGCCGGCAACGTCGGGCTCGTCGCCGTCCCAGGTGTCATCACGTCCCATGCGAACGATTCCGAGGTGAGTAGATGAAACTCAAAGGTCGCACGAATCGATGTCCTTGCCTGCACGCCAGTCAGCGTTGTTGTAGTTCGACGAAGCCATCTGGAGCCGCACCGACAGATCGTGTGACATCCGCCAGAGAGTGGCATCCGCGGCTTCCCGAGCAGCTTCGATTGCATCGACGGCCATGTTGCTCGCTGCACACACGACACCGTGGGTGGACCACACGCTGGAAGCCAGGCCGTTGACCGTCTCGCCCGCGATCTTAAGATCACCCGCCGCAGTCGTCTGCTTCGCCGCAAGATCGTCGATGTGCTCAGTAAGCACTCGTAGGTTCTCAGCCAGATCCGACACGTAGCTCTCCTCTTCAACTCACCTAGGACGCGATGATTCGTACGGAGTCGCGGGTGGATAGGCGACCGGGGGCCCTAGGGGCTCGGGCCGCGTGAAGGGCGTTTCATCCTCGGCCCGGCTGGGGAGGCCGCCAGGAATCCTCTCGCGGTCGAAGGGCTCGTTGCAGGGATACCTCTTGGCTTCGTCGGGGTCGGACTCCAACATCTTCTGATCTGCGGCATTCGTGTAGCTATCCAGCAATGCCCTCATGCTGGTCGCTGCCGAGACCGACTCCGCCACCAACTTCGTGATCGATGCCTGTGCCACACCGAGCTGTGTCGCAGCGACCCCTGCATCGAAGGCAGCCTTGACCGCCGCGCCGCCGGGAACGAAGTTCATCCAGGACGTCGAGAGGTCGGTGTCGGAGAGGAAATCGATGGCGTCTTGCAATTCGGTCCGCGTCGCTTTCACCTGAGCCGCAAGCTGACTCAAGACCTGGCGCATCTCTTTCTCAGCCGCGGCGACCTCGAGGGTGAGACGACGGTGTTCGTCATTCTTGTCGCTGTAAACCCCAGCCGCCGCGCCGTTCCACCGGTCCGGTACTGGCGCAGCGTCGATCAACAGGTTCCCGGCCTCCTCGTAGAGGTCTGCGGACTTCTCGAAGGCCTCCCCGTCTTCCGGCTCCCCGGAGCCCGTCGTCGCCTTCATGCCGTAGATGGTCAGCTGAGCGGCCGCCAGAATCGGCGAGCTCGCGAGGTTGGCGACCTCGCTGATCGCCGACAGGTTCGGTGTGGTCCGGTCCAGGATGCTGGGCCCTTTGTCCCAGTCGATGCCGACGACGTCGCCGTATTTGCGCAGCAAATCGAGCGCTTCCCCGAGCAGACTCACGCTGGACACACCCCCTCGGCGTTCAGCATAAAACAGCGCCGGACCCCCTCCGCGCACCAATTCCTGCGTTGGCACTGCGCTCACGTCGGGAAAGTGCAAGTGAACCCCGCGGTGGCTGCGGTCTGAACGCCGGCTACATCCGCGAGTAGCGGGTCAGCGCGAAGCTGTACAGCCCGTAGGCGGCGAACCCCACCGCGGCGAACAGCAACAGGGTCCTGCCGAACTGGGTGTGCCCGACGGTCTTGACCGCGGCGTCCAACCCGGCGGCCTTGCTCGGATCCCGCAGGAACGGCGCCCCGATGACCGACGCCCCGGCGGCGAACAGCACGATGCCCTCCCCGATGTGCCCGCACATGCCCAGCACGGTGATCAGCAGTCCTCCGCGCACCGTGAGATCACGCAGGAACTTCTTCATCGCCCCCTTGTAGACCAGGTAGGCGCCGATGGCGGCGATCACCGCGCCGACAGCCACCAGGACAAGGTTGCCGCCCTCGGTGCGCATCAATCGCGCGCTCAGCCCCACCGCCCGCTCGCTGCCCTGCCGGCCCACCCCCAGCGCGAACTGCGCCGCGGTGAACGACAGACCCAGGTAGAGCAGAGCCAGACCAAAGGCCTTGAGCCGGTTGACAAGCGGAGACTCCCGCAGATGCGCGTGACTGTGCTCACCCGGGTGCAGCCCGATCACCGTCTCGGCCAGCCGCCACATCGCCAACGCCAGCAGCCCCGCCGCGACGATCCACAGCGACGACTCCCCGCCGCGCTGATCGGCCAGCGTCGCCAGGGCACCGGTCTGGTCTGCTTCACCGCGGAAGCCGAACGCGATCCTCACGATGATGTAGGCGATCAGCAGATGCAGCACCCCGTTGACGGGGTAGCCGGACCGCGCGATGACCTCCACCGTGCGGCTGCCCGTCGCCCAGTTCACCGCCCCCTTGAAACTCATGGTGCGTTCGTACTGCGCTGAGCGCGGAGAAGTGCGAGTAGACGCCGCGGTGGGCGCGGTCTCAACGGGATACTCATTGCGCTGAGCCGTACTCGAGCGCCGGCTCGGCGGAGTCCACGGAACCGTTGCTCGAGATCGTCAGCTGGTCGGGCTGCACGTCATAACGCGCACCGTCGTCGGGACTGACCGCAACGAACCCGTCCCCCGATCGCCGCACGTTGTCGATGCGCCGGTTCGCGCCGTCGCGCAGCCGCTCCCCGCGGTAGTAGAAGTCGTCGCCGTCGTCGCAGATGATCGCCAGTGACAGCGATGTCCGGATCATCGCTGCCGGCGCATCGCCGGCATCGCAGCGCGCCGTGTGCCCGACGAAACCCTGTGCATCCGTTCCCGATACACCCTCGATCGCCGGGATAGACGAGGACGGCGCTTCCGACGACGACGGCGCGGAATCTGACGACGACGGTGGCGGCGCCGCGACCCGAGGCGACGGACCCGAGTCGCCCGAGGACACCAGCACCAGCGCCAGGATGACGGCCGCGGTGAACATCACGATCGTGCCGACGATCAAGGCGATCTGCCCGCGGCCGGCCCGCCGCGGCGGGCGCGTAGGCGCCGGCGGCGCAGGTGGGTACGGCGCGTAACCGGTGCCCGACGGGTTCGGATAGGCCTGCGAGAACTTCCGCGTCGACGGCGGCGTCACCGGTGCGACGGGAGCCGCCAGACTCGCCGAAGCAGCGGCCTCTCCGTCCGCCGCGGCGGCTGCGGCCCGTGCCAGTTCTCCGGCCGTGCGGTAGCGCTCCTGGGGGTTCTTCGCCATGCCCCGCGCGACGACATCGTCAAAAGAACGGCTGATCCCCCGGCGCATGATGCTCGGCCGCGGCGGCGGCGCGAACATGTGCGCCCCCATCACTTCTCGCAGATCCGCCGAGTCGAACGGCGCACGGCCCGTCAGGCATTCGTACAGCAGGCACGCCAGCGAGTACACGTCGGAGGCGGGGCCACCGCGGTCACCGCCGAAACGCTCCGGCGCCATGTAGGCGCTCGACCCGACCACCAGGCCCGTCGACGTCACCGACGCCTCCCCGCCGCCGTGCGCGATGCCGAAGTCCACCAGATAGGCGAAGTCGTCGGCGGTGAGCAGCACGTTCTCCGGCTTGATGTCGCGGTGCACCAGGCCGTTGGCGTGCGCGTCGTCGAGCGCCGCGGCGACCTGGCGAACGATCGACACCGCCCGCCCCGGCGCCAGCGCACCGACATGCCGCAACAGCGACGCCAGGCTGTCGCCCTCGACCAGCCGCATGTCGATGTAGAGCACGCCGTCGATCTCGCCGAAGTCGTGCACCGGGATGACGTGCGGCTCCTGCAGCCGGGCCGCGACTTTCGACTCCCGGCGGAACCGCTGCTGGAAGCTGTGGTCGGCGGCCATCTCGGGGCGCAGCAGCTTGATCGCGACCATGCGCTCGCGGGCGGTGTCGTAGGCGCGGTACACCTCGCCCATACCGCCCACCCCGATCACCGACTGCAGCTGGTAGGGCCCGAACCGGGTGCCCAGCCGCGAACCGCTCTTCGGGGAGCCCACACTCGATCCTTCCGTCGCTGACCTCGGCCGCGGTCTAGGCTTCCCGATTCCCGCGGCGCCTAAAGATCAGCAGCGGGCGAGCAGGTCACTCAGCTCGGATTTGAACCGGTCGGCCAGGCCCCACAGGTCGTCGGCGAGCTGCGGGCAGGAGATGATGCCGACGTTGAGCTTGTCGGCCACCGAGACCACGGTGATGTTCAGCCCCGAGCCGGGAAAGATCGGCCCCAGCGGATACAAGCCCTTGACCTCGGCCCCGCCACTGTAGAGCGTCGTCGGCGGTCCGGGCACGTTGGAGACGATGACGTTGTGGATCGCGGTGTTGCCCAGCGGCGAGCGGGACATCAGGCCCATCATCGCGCCGAACGCCCCACGGGAGATGCTCTGCGCCAGGTCCAGCAGCAACGTCGGGCCCAGCGAGGCACTGTGTTCCTTGGCGTGCCGATTCGATTCGGCGATCGCGTGTAGGCGCTGCACCGGGTCTTCGATGTGGGTCTGCAGATTGCAGAACATGCCGGAGAGCTGGTTGCGGCCCGGCCGGTCGGTCATGCCCTGCACCGACGACGGGACCATCGCGATCAACGGCTTGTCCGGGAGCTCGCCGTGGTCGGCCAGGTAACCCCGCAACGCCCCGGCGCACAACGCCATCACGACATCGTTGACCTTGGCGTCGCACTGGTTCTTCGCCTTCTTGACGTCGTCGAGGTCGAGCTGGACGGTGGCGATGGTGCGCTCGGCGGTCAGCGTGCCGTTGAAGCGCGTCGTCGGCGCCGTGAACGGGGCCGCCATCGATTCACCACTCACGACGCGCCCGACCGTCTTGGCGATCATCGACGCGGCGACCGGAACCGCCCTGGTCAGCTGCCAGGGCAGCGTGACGAAGCGCCACAGCCCGTCCGCGGCGATCGCCCACGCTGGGACCGCACCGGGGCCGTCGACCGGTTCCGGGGTGGCGGCGTTGGGCTCTATGTCGCACAGCTTGTCGAGCAGGTTGGCCGCCGACACACCGTCGACCGCGGCGTGATGCACCTTGATCATCAAGACCACGTCACCGCCCTCATCGGCCGCCGATCCGCCGAGGCCCTCGATCACCCACATCTCCCACAGCGGCTTGCTGCGGTCCAGCGGCACCGACGCGATGTGGCCACACACCTCGGACAGCTCCTGGCGTCCGCCCGGCGCGGGCAGCGCGACCCGGTTCAGGTGCCGGGACAGCTCGAAGTCCTCGTCCTCCACCCACACCGGGTGGTCGAGGTTGAAGTCGTTGTCGGCGAGCTTGCAGCGGAACTCCGGCACCGCCGGGACGCGCTTCTCCACCTCGGCGCAGAACTTCGCGAACGAGTAGCCGCCGGACATCGTCGACGGGTCGAGCTCCATGACCGAGCACACGTGCAACGGCACCGTGGTCGACTCGCTGTACAACATGCCCGCGTCCAGACCACTCAGCCGTTCCATGCCCGGCCTGTACCCGAAGTCACACTTCACCCAAACTGTGACTTCCCTGATCGTTGACACTGAAACCAGCGCGGGAAAGTTCGAGTGGGCACCGCCGTCAGCGCAGTCTCGACGCGCCACCTGACGCGCCTACTTGGGGTGCGGCTCAACGCGGCTAGTAGCGCGCTACTCGCGGTGCTACTTGGAGTGCTGCGCGGTGAACGACACCGTCACCACGTCGGCGACCTTGAGCGTGCCCATCGCCAGCGAGTACGGCTTGACACCGAAATCGGTCTGGCGCACCTGCTGTTCGCACGACATCGCCCACTCGTCGCCCAGATCCTCCACGGCCAGCTCGACCACGCAGTCGCGGGTCTGTCCATGGATCTGCAGCGACCCGCTCAGCCGGTAGCCGCCCTCGGTCGCGGTGATGTCCTCGGCGTGGAAGCGGATCTGCGGGTGGCGGCGCTGCTCGAGCGACTTGAGCGCGTTGGCGCGGGCGACGACGCGCTCGGGCGGGGTCAGCGGCGTCACCCCGCCCTCACCGCTCTGCACCTGCAGCGAGTCCACCTCGACGGCCAGGTCGACCGCGGTGGGGGTGTCGCCGTCCCAGTGCACCTCGGCGTGCCAGGTCTGCATCGCGATGGTCAGCCGGTGGCCCATCTTGGCGGCCGCACCGGCGACGCCGGTGCGCACGAGCAGTTCACCGTCGGACTGATCGAGATTCCAGACCATGCCTGACCCTAACCCCGTTGAGGCTGCGCTCACGGCGGGAAAGTGCGAGTGGCGGGCACGGTGGCCGCAGTCTCAACGCTCGCTTGTCTCCCCGGTCGGCGGCCACGCGTACATGGCGGCCTGCAGCTCGTCGCTGGTGAGCGCGTCGACAGGCAACCGGTCCAGCCCGGGCTGACACCGCATGCCCTGCAGCAGGATCGCGACGTACCGCCGCCACAGATCGGCCGACAGCCCGTCGGAGTACTCGCTCACCGCGCCGGCCATCAAGCCCAGCAGCGGCACATCGGTGGAGCGGATCTCCGGGCGTAGATAGCTGTCCCGCTGGGCCCGCTCCACCAGCTTGGTCACCCCCGGCTCGAGCCGGGTGCGCCCGGCGTCGACCCGACCGCCGCAGCAGGCCCGGGAGAACGCGACCTCACGCAGCCCGCGGTCCGTCGCCGTCAAATCCGTCATCTGCTGCACGAACCACGAGAACCCCTCCCACGAGTTCTCGGCCTCCAGTGCAGTCTCGGCCAGCGCGACGAGCTGGTCGACGCCGTCTTCGAAGATCGCCTCGAACAGCGCCTCTTTGGTCGGGAAGCGCCGGTAGACGGTGCCGACGCCCAGGTTGGCGTGGTGGGCGACCTCGTTCAGCGTCGCCTCGAGACCACGGGTAGCACACAGTTCGCGGGCAGCTTCGATGATGCGCCGCCGGTTGCGTTCGGCGTCGCGGCGCAACGTCTGCTCGCCGGGGCTCATGCGAGCGAGTGTACGGACCGTCACAAGATAACTGGATTGACTTTGTCCATTTTGATTGGTTCTATCCACTTAGTTCGTTAGGCCGTCTAGCTCAAGGCGAAAGGCTCGTTCGTGATCCACCTCTACGCCCCCGAGCCGTGACCGCACTCGTCAAACGGGTGTGGCTGCCCGTGCTGATCGTCGTCGCCGTCGTCATCGGCGCGGCCACCGTCAGCCAGCTGCGTGAAGCGTTCGGCGCCGACCCGGTCCTGGTCACCCCCACCGGCAACAACACCGCCGAATCGTTCAACCCCAAAGTCGTGACCTACGAGGTGTTTGGCTCGGGCAGCACCGGCGTCATCAACTACGTCGACCTCGACGGCATCCCGCAGCGCGTCGAGAACGCTGCGCTGCCGTGGTCACTGACGCTGAGCACCACCGTGCCCGCCGTCAGCGCCAACATCCTGGCCCAGAGCGACGGCGACGACGTCACCTGCCGCATCCTCGTCGACGGTGAACTCGAAGAAGAGAACACCGCCACCGGCGTCAACGCCCAGACCGTCTGCGTGGTGAAGTCGGCATGAGCGCGCACACCGCGACCAAACGGCCCTGGCTGCCCCGCACGCTGCGGGTGCTGGCGGTGCCGATCATCCTGGCCTGGATCGCGCTGATCGTCGCGCTGAATGTCGTTGTGCCGCAGCTCGAAGAGGTCGGCAAGATGCGCGCGGTGTCGATGAGCCCCAACGACGCGCCGGCGATGATCGCCACGAAGAAGGTCGGCGCGGTGTTCGAGGAGTTCGACACCAGCAGCTCGGTGATGATCGTGCTGGAAGGCGAACACGACCTCGGCGCCGACGCGCACACGTTCTACGACAAGATCGTCGCCGACCTGCGCGCCGACACCACCCACATCCAGCACGTGCAGGACTTCTGGGGCGACTCGCTGACCGCCGCCGGCGCCCAGAGCAACGACAACAAGGCCGCCTATGTGCAGGTCTACATCGCCGGCGACCAGGGCGAGACGCTGGCCAACGAGTCGGTGCAGGCGGTGCGCACCCTGATCGACGAGACGCCCCCGCCCGACGGGGTGCGTGCCTATGTCACCGGGCCGGCGGCCACCACCACCGACCAGAACATCGTCGGCGACGCCAGCATGCGCACCATCGAGATGGTCACCTTCGCGGTGATCATCGTGATGCTGCTGATCGTCTACCGCTCCGTGGTCACCACCGCGGTGGTGATGTCGATGGTGGTGCTCGGGCTGATGGGCGCGCGGGGCATCGTGTCGTTCCTCGGCTACCACGACGTGTTCGGGCTGACAACGTTCGCCACCAACATGGTCGTCACGCTGGCCATCGCCGCGGCCACCGACTACGGCATCTTCCTGGTCGGGCGCTATCAGGAGGCCCGGCGCAACGGCGAGGACCGAGAGTCGGCGTACTACACCATGTTCGGCGGCACCGCGCACGTCATCCTGGCCTCCGGATTGACCATCGCCGGGGCCACCGCGTGCCTGCACTTCACCCGGCTGCCCTACTTCCAGACCATGGGCATCCCGTTGGCGGTCGGCATGACGTTCGTCGTCACTGCCGCACTGACGCTCGGACCGGCCGTCATCTCCATCGTCACCCGGTTCGGACGGGTGCTCGAACCCAAACGGACGGGGCGCGCCCGCGGATGGCGCCGCGTCGGCACCGCCACCGTGCGCTGGCCCGGCGCGATCCTGGTCGCGGCGACAGCGGCCTGCCTGGTGGGCCTGCTCACGCTGCCGGGCTATCACACCATCTACGACGACCGCGTCTACCTGCCCGACGACGTCCCCGCCAACGTCGGCTACGCCGCCGCCGACCGCCACTTCTCGTCGGCGACGATGAACCCCGATCTGCTGATGGTGCAAAGCGATCACGACCTGCGCAACCCGGCCGACTTCCTGGTGATCGACAAGATCGCCAAGGCGCTGGTCGACGTGCGCGGCATCGCCGAGGTGCAGACCATCACCCGCCCCGAGGGCAAGCCGATCGAGCACTCGACGATCCCGTACACGCTGAGCGCCAACAGCACCGGGCAGATCATGAACAACGACTACGTCCAGAAGATGCTGGACAACATGCTCGCCCAGGCCGACGACATGCAGGTCAGCATCGACTCGATGACGAAGATGAAGTCGCTGACCCAGGAGATGTCGGAGATCACCAACAGCATGGTGGCCAAGATGAAGGACACCAGCGCGACGATCGCCGACGTCCGCGACGACCTCGCCGATTTCGACGATTTCTTCCGCCCGATCCGCAACTACTTCTATTGGGAGCCGCACTGTTTCGACATCCCGGTGTGCTGGGCGCTGCGGTCGGTGTTCGAGAGCCTGGACGGCATCGGGTCGATGTCCGAGGATTTCGCCGCCATGATTCCCGATTTCGAGCGGATGGCGTCGCTGATGCCGCAGATGGTCACGCTGATGGATCCGATGATCGAGACCATGCGACATCAGAAAGAGATCATGCTGACGCAGTACCAGATCCAGAAGGCGCAGCAGGATCAGACGATGGCGATGCAGGACAACGCCACCGCGATGGGTGAGGCGTTCGACGCCGCCCAGAACGACGACTCGTTCTACCTCCCGCCGGAGGCGTTCCAGACCGCCGAATTCCAGCGCGGCATCAAGCTTTTCCTGTCGCCGGACGGGCATGCGGTGCGGTTCACCATCATCCACCAGGGCGACCCGCTGACCGAGCAGGGCACCGCCCGCATCGACGCGCTGAAGATCGCCGCCGAGGACGCGGTCAAAGGCACGCCGCTGGCCGGGTCGACGATCTACCTGGGCGGGAGCGCGGCGCTGTACAAGGACATGCAGCACGGCGCCGACTACGACCTGCTGATCGTCGCGACCGCCGCGCTGATCCTGATCTTCACCATCATGCTGATCCTGACCCGCGCCGTCGTCGCGTCGGCGGTGATCGTCGGGACGGTGGTGCTGAGCCTGGGCACGTCGTTCGGCCTGTCGGTACTGCTGTGGCAGCATTTCATCGGGATTCCGTTGCACTGGATGGTGTTACCGATGTCGGTGATCGTGCTGCTGGCCGTCGGCGCGGACTACAACCTGCTGCTGGTGTCGCGCATGAAGGAGGAGTTGGGCGCCGGCCTGCACACCGGGATCATCCGGTCGATGGCCGGCACCGGGTCGGTCGTCACCGCGGCGGGCATGGTGTTCGCGTTCACGATGATCTCGATGACGGTGTCGGACATGATCGTCATCGGTCAGGTCGGCACCACGATCGGGCTGGGATTGTTGTTCGATACGTTCGTGGTGCGATCGTTCATGACACCGTCGATCGCCGCGCTGCTGGGCCGCTGGTTCTGGTGGCCGCAGCACGTCCGGATGCGTCCCCGCCCGCAACCCTGGCCCGCTCCTCCCGTTGAGACTGCATCTACTGCGGCAAAGTTCGAGTAGACGCCGCGCTGGGCGCAGTCTGAACGCACGGTGGGCGCAGGCTCGGCGGAGGTCGAGGCCACCTGGCTACGAGAAGCCGCCGCGGGCACGCACCGCACGCTCGACTCGCGACAGGATATGCGCCTGCGTCTGTCCCTTGACCACCCGGATCACAATCCACCCGACGCCGGCCAGGTATTCCATCCGGATGATGTCCTTGCGGTAGGCGTCGGGATCCTCACGGTGATGCTCGCCGTCATACTCGACCGCGACTTTGATTTCCTCCCAACCCATGTCGAGGAAGTACTTCGGGTATCCATCCGGCCCCGGCACCGGAATCTGCGTCGTCGGCCTCGGGTACGCCGCGGCGATCAGCATCATCCTCAGCGACGACTCCCTGGGAGATTCGGCACCGGCGTCCACCAGATCGAGCAGCCTGGGCACCCGCCGCAGCCATCGCACGTGAGGATGGCTGGCCGCCACCTCGAGGACATCCTCGGTCTTGAAATGCGTGGCCCTGGCCAGCGCATCCAGCCGGGCCACCGCTCTGCTCTCGCTGTCACGGCGGGCCAGGTCGAACGCGGTTCGCTCGGACGTCGTCACCGGAAGCCCTGCCAGCGTGGTGATCTCGCCCGGCAGCAGGGTGTCGTTGCAGGTCCGCACTCCCCCCGGGGCGCGGTGGTTGGGCCAGTTCAGTACGACCACATCGCCGTCCACCCACTTCGCGCCGTGCAGTGCCGACGCGGTCAGTCCTGCGACGACACCCTCACGCCCCGACCACAGCCACGCTGCTGTGGCGCGCTGGTGCAACGTGAGGACAGCCCGCTTGGGTACGTAGACGCCGGGCAGCAGCCGGCGATGGTGGGTGCGCAGCTCATGTCCCGTCAGCTCCTTGCGCGCCAATGCCTCACTACCGAGGAAAACCTCCTCCATGCCCGAAGCGTGTCACTTCTTGGACCCAGGACGCCGATTCATCCCCAACCCCACGTTCATCCCCAGCCCAGGTCGCGTTGAGAATGCAGCCAGCGCGAGAAAGTGCGAGTGAACCCCGCTGTAGCTGCAGTCTGAACGCACTGTTTGACTGGGGTGGTGCGGATCTTCAAACCAATCCAGGTCCTGTCAGCGCTGATCTTCGCCGCGGCGCTGCTCATACCGCCGGCGCTGGCCCAGGCCGCCACGCTGAACTGGTCCGGCCTGGACGCCCGCTTCTACGACGGGCCGATCCCGCCACCTGGGACCACCATCGAGTCGGTCCCGCTGGACCCGGCAATGTCGCTGACCGGAGCAGGGCCCGCGTACCGCGTGCTGTATTCGACTGTCGACCAACATGATCAGCCCGCGGTCAGCACCGGTGCGGTGTTCCTGCCGCCCGGTCCGGCACCGGAAGGCGGCTTCCCCGTCATCGCCTGGGCACACGGCACGGTCGGGCTCGGAGACGACTGCACCCCGTCGGCGCTGCCACGCTCGCCCCGCGACGACGAGTACCTGTCGCACTGGCTGAACCAGGGCTACGCGGTGGTCGCCAGTGACTACGCCGGCCTGGGCACTCCCGGTCTGATGAGCTATCTCAACAGCGTCACCACCGCCCACGGCGTCGTCGACTCCGTCATCGCCGCCCACGACATGGGCTTGCCGCTGTCTCCCGAGTGGGCGATCGTCGGGCAGTCCCAAGGCGGCGGGGCCGCCGTCGCGAGCGCCCGCTGGGCCACCGAGTTCAGCGCCGGCACCGGACTGGACTATCGCGGCGTCGTCGCCACCGGCACCCCGGCCAACATCGACAACTTCGTCCGGCAGGCCGGACCCGCCCTGCAGCTGCCCGAACTCGGACCGGTCGCCAACGCCTACACCGCCTACATCCTGGCCGCATTCCGCGAAGCCCGCCCCGACCTCGACATCAACAGCGTGCTGACGCCCGAGGGGCTGGCCGCCGCCGAGCGCGCCGAGACGGTCTGCGTGCGTGCGCTGACCGACGAGCTCGCCGACCTCACCCCGGCGGCCTTCTTCAGCGCGCCACTGTCGTCGATCCCCGGAATGGCCGACGCGCTCTATGAATACATGGGCACACCGTCGACGGGTTTCGACCGGCCGCTGTTCCTCGGCGTGGGGCTGCTCGACCGCGACGTCCCGCCGGCGTCCACGTTGGCGTTCTACGACCAGCTCGTCGCCAACAACCAGAACGTCACGCTGCGTATCTATCCCGAGGAGGACCACTCGGGCACGGTGCTGGCGTCGATGGCCGACTCCACGCCGTTCCTGCGCAGCGTCTTCGCCGGCTGACCCCGACGTTGAGACTGCGTTCAGCGCGCGAAAGTGCGAGTAGCTCCCGCTGTGGTCGCAGTCTCAACGCGCTGGGCGCGGGGTGAACGTCACTCGCGGTAGACGGTGGTGCCCGTGACGCCCACCGCCGAGCTGACGAACTTCGCGAAGCACTCGTCGACGGCGAATCCGTTGACATCGCACCACCGGTTCGCCTCGGTGGCGCTCAGCTTCGGTGGGCCGACGACCGTCACCCACCAGTCGGGACTGTCGAACGTCGACCAGTGGCCCGACCAGAGCAACCGGGCCCCGCTGAACTGCTGCCGCAGCGCCAGATGGTCTCGCAACACATCCGCGGCGGTGGTCGTCACCCCGTCGACGGACTGTCCCACTCTCATCGAACTGAGCTGCGGCACCCAGCGATTCGCGAGGTCGGCCACCGCGCCGGAGTAGTCGCCGCTGCGCAGCTCCTCCAATACCGCCCGCGCCACCCCGTTGACGCTGCCGTGCTCGGGCACCGCCGGCGCCGCGGCGAGCAGCAGGTCGAAACCCGACGTCTTCGGCGGTGTGACACCGGCCGGGACCGCCGCACCCCGATGCGCGGTCACCGTCGGGGTCTCCGGCACCATATCCGGCGTGCGCCAGTACATCCCGGGCGGGAAGATCAGGGTCCGGCGGGCGGGCAGAGTGGGTTCCAGCTCCAACGGATACGTCGCGAAGTCGAAAGCGCCCGCCGCGATGTCGCGCTGGCCGTCGGTGACGGTGATGCGTAATTCGGCATCAGCCTCGAGCGGCTCACCCGGGCAGGGTGACAGGAATGCCGCGTCGACGGCGAGCCCTTCAGCGCGCAACTCCATCGAATCGGCCCGGATCGTCGGTGGCGCCGGGCAGAAGACGGGACCGGTCGGGATCGCCGACGGGGTTCCGGCGGCGAAGCCGTCGCTGCGGCGTTGCTCGGCGTTGTCTTGCGAGGACGGCGCGAACACGATGAACGCGGCCACGCCGACGACGATCAGCACCGCGATCGCCACCCCCGACACGGCGAGAACCCGTCGGTTCGCCGGTGGCGTGTCGACGTCCTCTGGCCAGTCGAGTATCTCGATAGAGGCGCCGCAGACCACGCAGAAGCGGCGGTCACCTCTGTTGACGTGACCGTGCGGGCAGAGCACCGTGGCGCCGTCTACCGACATGACTCCATCGGTGAATCGTGGACTGCCCGCCCCCGCCGAGAAATCGGGGGATTCCCTCGATCTGTCCCGAAACCACACACGTCACCACCCCCAGCAGCGACGACGATACGCCGCACTCGGCCTGGGGAGGCCTTACCACGCTCACAGCGAGCCAAACTCACCGCGTTGAGGCTGCGGCCAGCGCGGAAAAGTGCGAGTAACCCCCGACGTGGACGCAGTCTCAACGTTCTCGAGGCAACGCCCAAGACGCCCTGAGCGCGCTGGACGCGGAGGTCAGGCCGCGACGGTAGTGGACACCTCGTCGGCCGCGCGGGTCGGCAGGCTCACCGACATGCCTTCGACGGTGATCGCGCCCCAGGAGTAGAAGTTCAGGAACTTCGCCGACGAGGTGACGATCTGCACGGTGACCGACTGGCCCGGCGCCAGCGTGTGCGCCACCTGCTCCATGGAGAACGTCACGGTTCGGGTCTCGCCGTCGAGCACCACTGGAATCGGCGTGGCGTGGTTGCCCAGTACCAGACCGGTGCGGTCGTCGACGATCTGTGCGTACACGTGCTCGGCATTGCCGTCGCCGCTGTAGGTCAACGTGATCTCGGGTGCACCGACGATGTGCGTCAACTCGGTGACGTCGGGCACGCGCAGGCTGACCGCGTTGATCGCGCCCGCCGCCGAGGGCAGACCGAGCAGCGTCGCGATGAGCCCACGGGTCAGGATCAGCGGGTTCGGCCCGGACCCGCCGATCAGCGGGACGAACGGGATGGTGCGTCGGTCCGTGCGTTCGGCGACGACGGGCGTGCCCTGGGTGACCGGGTACTGTTCGGCGCTGTACCACTCGCCATTCTGATCGACCCACTCGAATTGCGCTCCGGTGTCGACGCTTTCGTCGCCCTTGACGTAGCGGTCCAGCCACCGCAGGGTCCGGTCGATGACCACTTCACCGTCGTTGTAGTCGCTGAGGCAGGCGCCATGCCCGCCGCAGTACCAGACCACCTTGGTGGTGGTGCCGGCCTCGATCAGGGCCAGCGCATTGGTGTGCGCCTGATCGAGGGTGAACAGCGTGTCGACCGTGCCCTGAATCAGCAGCGTCGGCGCGGTGATGTCGCCGATCTGGTCCTGGAAGCCGAGATCGTTGACCAACTCGATGTCGGAATCTTCGGCGATGCCGAACAACACGCCCTGGATGGCGACGGGGAAGATCCGCGGGTGCTCACGGGCGAACGTCAGCGCAAGCACCGTCGGCAACAGGGTGCCCCACCCGCTGTTGACGGCGCCACGCGGAAACAGCACGTCCACCAGGCTGTTCCAGGCGATCGTCGGCACGATCGCGTCGATGCGGTGATCGATTGCCGCAGTGGCCAATTGGATTCCGCCGCCGTAGGAGGCGCCGGTCATGCCGATCCTGGGATCGTTCGCTCCGTCCAGCGCAACCTCGGGCAGCGTGGCCAGATAGCTGATGATGTGGGACATGTCGCGGCCCTCGTAGTCGGGCGAATCCAGCGTCATGATCCCCTCGGAACGCCATTCCCCACGCGGATCCCAGGTGACGACGTTGTAGCCGGCGTCACGCAGCGCGCCGACACCGATCGTGTCCCGCGGCAGGAAGCTGTCGACATCCAGCTCCAGCGTGGTCGCGCCGGGCAGGCCCAGACCGGGGCCGTTGAGCACCGTCGGCGCGCTCTCGCCAGCCTGCAGTCCCTCGGCAGGCATGAAGTGCACGAAGATCCTTGTCCCGTCGAAGGACGTCACCCGGAAACTCCGCGCCTGCGGAGTCCCCTCGGGGGCCCAGTGGTCGATCGGGAACCCGATCACCGGATTCAGGATGTCGCCGACGAACGGGATCACGTGGGCCAGCCCGACCAGCGGGGTGACCACCAAGGGACCCAGCACCGGAATGTTCTGCAGCCACTGAAGCGGCGGTGTCCACTGCTCGACGACCACGTCGGTCGGGATCGGGTACTGCTCGGCAGCATCGGCCTCCACCAGGCTGGTGGTCACCACGTCGCCGACCGTCTGCGGGGTTTCGTTGGTGGCTTCACGGCCGGCGCCGACGATGGACATCACCAGCGAGGCGAGCGTCGGCAGCGCGGGGCCGTCGACGTCATCGGCGGTCTGGTCGAGGTCCACCGGGTTCAGCTCGGCGGTGACCACATCCGGTTCCTCGGCGGGCTCATCGGCCGGTTGAGGTTCCGGCTCGGTGACCGACTCGTCGGCCACCGGCTGCACCACCTCGGCGGTGGGCGATTCCTCGACCCGGTCCTCGGCGGGCTCGTCGGCGTCCACGTCCAGGTCCACGGCCGGCTCGTCGATGTCGACCGGGGCCGATTCGTCGACCGCGGGATCGTCGTCGACGGCCGGTTCCTCGTCGGGTGCGTCCCCGTAGTCGCTGTCGTCCTCGTCGATGTCGTCGATGTCGTCGATGCCGAGGTCCTCATCGACCTCGACGTCCTCGACGTCCTCAACATCCTCGGCGTCGTCAACGTCCTCATCGGGGGCAGCGTCGTCGGCCTGGTTACCGTCGGCCTCGGCATCGCTCTCGTCGCCGGCACTGCTGTCCGCGGCCGAGCCGGATTCCGCCGACGGGCCCGCCGAACTGCTCGAGGCGCTCGACTCCGATGCGGACGAGGCTCCCTCGTCCGCCAGCGCAACCCCTTGACCAGCACACAGCGCAGCGCCGATCCCCAGCGCAACCGCTAACCCACCGACTCGACCTACAAACGCCCCCGCTGCCATGACCTACATGCTTACCGTGTCTACCCATTCTCTGGGAAGGGTCCGGGCCATCCTGATCGACGACGCACCGGGAATCTAGCGAAGCTCGCCGCTCGAGGGGTTATCCTGATGGTGGTTGACTCCCCAGCCGCACGGACTCCTCTCGGCGACGACCTGACGTCCCCGCCGAAGTCGTGACCGAACCCATCCGGTGTGCGTTGCGGTGCTGGTTGAGAAGGTTCGAGGGGTTCACCAGAGCCGCACGGGCAGCGGTCCGCGCCTCCGCTCCGGCGCGGCTCGCCGAGCCCCCATGAGCTAACCGCTACAGTCAAACGATTGCCCCCCTTGCTCCGGCCGGAGTAGGGACCACCTGGGGTGGCCTCAGGAGGCCACGCGTGCCGTCGGACCGTCATGGCCGACGGCGGTCGAATTCCAGCGGCTCTTGCCATTCTCGCGGCCCGCGCCCCCTCGTCGGGCCCTCGCAGAACCAACCACAACTGAGAGCTATGGGCCTGTATGAGCCAATTCACCCAGACGATGTACGACAACGCCCACCGAAGTTCCAAGGGCTTGAACACCGGCGAACCCGACGCCCCGATCCGACACACGTGGGCGCAGGTGCACGAGCGGGCCCGCCGGGTGGCCGGCGGACTGGCCGCAGCGGGGGTCGGCCACGGCGACGCGGTCGCGGTGCTGGCGGGCGCTCCGGTCGAGATCGCACCCACCGCCCAGGGCATCTGGATGCGCGGGGCGAGCCTGACCATGGTGCATCAACCCACCCCCCGCACCGATCTGGTGCGCTGGGCCGACGAGACCACCGCCGTCATCAACATGATCTCGGCCAAGGCCGTCGTCATCTCCGAGCCGTTCATGGCCGCAGCCCCGGTACTGGAGGCGCTGGGGATGACGGTGCTGACGATCGAGTCGCTGCTGGAAGCCGCGCCGATCGATCCGGTCGATACCGACGACGACGACGTCGCACTGATGCAGCTCACTTCCGGATCGACCGGCTCGCCGAAGGCGGTGCAGATCAGCCACGCCAATCTGGTCGCCAACGCCGCGGCGATGACCGTGGGCTGCAACTTCGACATCGACACCGACGTGATTGTCAGCTGGCTGCCCTGCTTCCACGACATGGGCATGACCGGCTACCTGACGGTGCCGATGTACTTCGGCGCCGAGCTGGTCAAGGTCACGCCCATGGACTTCCTGCGCGACACGCTGTTGTGGCCAACGTTGATCGACAAGTACCGGGGCACCATGACCGCGGCGCCCAACTTCGCCTACAACCTGCTCGCGCGGCGCCTCCGGCGTCAGGCCACCCCGGGACAGTTCGACCTTTCCAGCCTGCGCTGGGCCCTGTCGGGCGCCGAGCAGGTGGATCCGCTCGACGTCGAGGACCTCTGCGACGCCGGGGCATCGTTCGGCCTGAAACGGGAAGCGATCATCCCCGCCTACGGGATGGCCGAGACGACGGTCGCCGTGTCGTTCTCCGAGTGTGGCGGCGGCATGGTCGTCGACGAGGTCGACGCCGACCTGCTCTCCCTCCTGCACCGCGCCGTACCCGCCACCCGGGGACACACGCGGCGGCTGGTGTCGCTCGGCAAACCGCTGCACGGTTTGCAGGTTCGCATCGTCGACGAAGACGGTGCGGATCTGCCCGCCCGCGGCGTCGGCGTGATCGAGGTCCGCGGCGAACCGGTGACCAGGGGCTACACCACGGTCGCCGGGTTCATCGCCGCACAGGACGAACGGGGCTGGTACGACACCGGCGACCTGGGCTATCTCACCGAGACCGGCGAGGTCGTGGTGTGCGGACGCGTGAAGGACGTGATCATCATGGCCGGCCGCAACATCTACCCCACTGACATCGAGCGGGCGGCCGGGCGGGTGCAGGGTGTTCGCCCGGGCTGCGCCGTGGCGGTGCGACTCGATGCCGGACGCTCGCGGGAGACCTTCGCCGTCGCGGTCGAGTGCCAGGCTTTCAGCGATCCCGCCGAGGTGCGCCGGGTCGAACGGCAGGTCGCCCACGAGGTGTTCGCCGAGGTCGACGTCAGGCCCCGCAACGTCGTGGTGCTCGAGCCGGGCACCATACCCAAGACGCCGTCGGGCAAGCTGCGGCGAGCGCACGCACTGTCGCTGGTGAGCTGACCTCCGACCGGGCGGAAAGAGTAGCGTTGTAGCGCATCATGGCCGACGACGACGTCCAGCCCGGCCCGTCCGCCCAGCACGCGGACGACACCGACCTGCTCGCCGGGCTGACGGGGGTGGCGGGCCTGGTGGCCGGCGCCCGCGGCGTCGTGGATCTGCTCGCAGATGTCGCGGAGTTCGCGGTGCGGGCGATTCCCGCCGTCGACGGCGCAGGCGTTGCCCTCTTGTGCCCCCGAGGTCCCGGTCCCCGGGTGCAAACGTTTTCCGCGACAGCTGAATTCGTCAACGACATCGACCGCGCCCAGTACTGCGAACTGTATGAAGGGCCGTGCCTGACGGCCATGGAGACCGGCGCCACCACCGTCAGCGGGTCCCTGGGCAGCGACCCGCGCTGGCCGCATTTCGGTGGCCGGGTGGCCCGCATGGCGGTGCACTCCGCCCTGTCGCTGCCGCTGATCGTCGGTGACGACGTGACCGGCGCGATCAACGCCTACGCCCACGCCCGAAACGCGTTCGACGACCGCGCCGTCGCGCTGGGCTCCCAGTTCGCCTCGACCGCGGCGGTCTCGGTGTACAACGCCCAGTTGCTGGCAGACGCCCGCGAACGCACCGAACGCCTGCAGCGGGCGCTGGCCAGCCGCGCCATCATCGATCAGGCGATCGGCATCCTCCGCAGCCGCTCGGGGTCGAGCAGCGACGAGGCCTTCGACAAGCTCCGACGGATGAGCCAGGCCGACAACGTCAAACTCGCCGTCGTGGCCGGCCGGCTGGTGGACGAGACGGTGCGCCGGGCGAAGGCCCGCCACCGGCCCTAATGCGTTGGTGGCGTGCGGAGTTCAGACATCTCAGCCACCATCGTGGGTCGGCTCATCCGATCGGTCATCAGCTGACGAGCAACGTCGCTGAGGTGCTTACCGTTGGCGCGGGCGTAGGTGCGCAGGAGCACAAACGCGTCCTCGAGTGATACCTCCAGCAGCTCGTGCAGAAAGCCCTTCGCCTGCTCCACCACGACGCGGTCGGTCAGCGCCGAACGCAACCGCGGCATCACGATCGACGGCGTCGGCGCCTGTCCCTGCACCGTTGCCACGCACGCGAGGTGCGCCAGCGTCTGGGCGACCAGCAGGTCACGCTCAGCGAGTTCACCGGTTTCGGTTCCGAACAGGCCCAGGGTGCCCAACACGAGGCCGGCGGCGCGCATCGGCACGGCATGCACCGAGGCGAAACCGGCGGCCCGTGCGGCAGGAACGAAGCGCGGCCAACGCTGGGCTGCGGAAGCCAGGTCGGCGACTGAGACCGGTTGCCCGCTGAGGAAGCACTCCACACAGGGTCCCTGATCGGCCTGCAACTGGAACAGCTCCACGTCGCGGGCCTCTTCGGTGGTCGCGGCCACCACCCGGAGCTGGTCGAACGGATCCGCGAGCAGGAACCCGGCAGCCGCGATGTCGAGCAGCTGGGCGCACCGCTCGGTCAGCTCGGTCAGCAGGTCCAGCACGTCGAAGTCGACGAGTACCCGGTCGACGAGGGACACCACGGCCTCCAACACCCGGGCCTCACGGGAAGCTTCTGTCATCGTGAACTCCGTTCTGAACTCTGGCCACGACATCCCATCAGTCGGTCTCCAGCCTGAGCCGACGCTCGAGGATGTCGCGGGCAACGTCGGTGGCCGCGCGGCCGGTGGCATAGGCGTGGGCGCGCAGGCGGAGCAGGGCGTCGGCCGGCTCGATCCCCAACTGCGCCACCAGCATTCCCGTCGCCTGGCTGACTTCGGCCCGGGACAGCACCGCGAGCTCGACCCACGCGTTACTGCCGGGCTCGGCGACGGCGGCCTGCAGGTCGTGGTCGAGCAGGTCCAGCAGCGGTATCCCGGCCAACTCGGCCGCAAGGGTCGCACCGGCCAGCTCGCCTGCGGGGAGTTGACCGGGCAGAGCCCGGAACAGGTCGAGAGCGCCGACATACTCCCCGGCCACCACCACCGGAATCGCGTACACGCCGCGGATCCGCATCTCGAGAAGCGCGGGTCCGTACAGCGGCCAGCGCCGCTCGGTGCGGTCGGCCAGGTCGGTCACCAGCACCGGCGCGCCAAGGGCCACCGATTCCAGACACGGCCCCTCCCCGACGGTGAACTGGACTTCGTCGTAGGCGCGGGCCTGCTCATCACTGCAGCCCAAGGTGCCGTTCGTGGCTCCGTCGAACACCAGTGAGATCGCCGCCGCGTCGACGTCGAACAGCGCCACGCAGGTTTCGCACAGCCGGTCGGCCGCGTCGATCCCCCGCCGACCGTCGACGGCCGAGAGGAGCTGATCGCGAATCGGCACAGTCATCCGACCCGCCGCCGCGTGACGTTCATTCCTTCAGCATGCTCCATCCGATCCCCCCTGGCCAGCACGGAGCGGTGTGCCTAACCGCGCGCCAGGAACTTCCGCTCGGACGCGGTCTCCGGGGCGTCGTCACTGGTGGCGATCAGGAACCGGTCCGGCAGGGCCAGCTTGTGGATCGTGCGCAACGTCAAAAGATACTGTCGGGCAAGCGAACCCGTCGTGTACGGCAGGTCGTACTTGGCGCAGACCGCCCGCACACGCTCGGCGATCTTCGCGTAGCGGTTGCTCGGCAGGTCGGGATACAGGTGGTGTTCGATCTGGTAGCACAGGTTGCCGCTGGCGAACGCCAGAACCGGGCCGGCGTTGAAGTTCGCGGTACCGAGAATCTGACGCAGGTACCACTCACCTCGGGTCTCGTGCTCGAGGACGTCGGCGCTGAACTTCTCGGCACCGTCTGGGAAGTGCCCGCAGAAGATGACCACATAGGACCAGAGATTGCGCAGCAGATTCGCCGCCCCGTTCGCGGCGAGCATCCGGCGCCAGCGCCGGCCGCTCAGCGCGGGCCAGAGCACGTAATCCTTGACCACCTGGCGGGCGGACTTGCGGAGGAGGGCGCTGCGCGCCGCGGCGTGCTCCGGAGTGTCCCGGCCCACCCGATCCCGCTCGGAGTGGACACCGTGCAAACCGATACCCCACTCGAAGATGGCTGCCAGCAGTACGTTTCGGAGCGGCTGCACCAGGTGCTCGGGCTTCCATGGCACGTCCCGGGTAACCCGCATGACACCGAATCCGAGGTCGTCGTCGACGCCGACGATGTTGTTGAACACATGGTGGCGGTAGTTGTGCGAATAGCGCCATTGCGACGACACCGCGACCATGTCCCACTCCCAGGTATTGGAGTGGATCTCCGGGTCGTTCATCCAATCCCACTGACCGTGGGTGACGTTGTGGCCGATCTCCATGTTCTCGACGCTCTTGGCAAAACCCAGCGCCGCCGTCCCGGCCAGCCAGCCGACCCGCGATCGGCTGCAGGCGATGACGAGGCGGGCCG
>MDTD01087317.1_pt1 | contig 55554 bp, 29 predicted proteins | sample 811221 | NCBI WGS metagenome assembly MDTD01 (sample SAMN05326646, study PRJNA326480) | marine metagenome | isolation source: seawater | place: Pacific Ocean: South West | collected 2011 | reverse complement strand
AGGTACTGTGTTCGTTCTCTCGTGAGGATAGGACTTCAGTCCGTAGCTCACGAAACTTCCCCTAACCTACCGGCTTCAGCCGGTAGTGGTTCAGTTAATCATCCTGCCGTATTCAAGTAGACGCCTTTGCATTATCCAGCAAAGCAAAAGAGGTACGTATGTTCACATTTTCTCGGATACTCAGGATATTGATCCTGACACTGATTTTACTTCCTGGCATCGTGCTGGCGCAGTCATCATTCAAACCGTTGACCTATGGCATTGATTCACAGTTCCAACAGACACTCGCAGGCTATGGCCGTATCCAGGTTTGGCAGATTAATACCAGTCTCTCTGGCAGCAGGGCATGGTTGGTTGACTGTGAAAATGACGCCAATGCTCAATTGCTTCAAGCCAAATTTCTCTCCGATGCGCAGAACCATCCCAACGGTGGGCAGACTTTCAAACAACAGCAAACACAGTGTTTCATGACCGCATCTGGACATGGCATCGGCGCGGTTCGTGTTAAGAATATGGTTTGTCTATTTACGCTTGATGATCCCAGGAAACTATCCAATTTTGCCCGGACTTTAGCCAGCGATGCCAAGTGCAATCAGGCGGACTTGCAATGGGCAAGTGATACCAAGGTGCCGATGTATCTGGATCGATTTGATCAACATGGTTTTCGTTTTTACTACCGACCCTTTGAATTGCCCAGTAAAGATGTGGCAGAAACATATGATCCCATTACCGAGTTTGACTATGCCAAAGAGCATGGCGATCTGGGGTTTGTATTCTGGAACAGCCTGAATCCCATCACCACGGGTGAAGGCTTTATGAATCATGGTTGGTGGTCCTGGGGATTGGAAGCAGCAGCCAAACGCAACCTGCCCGTGCAGGTCAATACCGGCATGTCCTACCATGCACCCAACTGGCTTTCGAATCTACACCCCCAAGCGGTGACAGATAAAATGCCCCAGTTCGTCGGCGGTATGCATCGCATCGCAGACCCGCATCTGGGGGGGCAAGGTGTTGTCCTCATGGGTGACAATGTCATCCGCAGAAGTGCCTTGGCATTGATTCAAAAGGATGTCACACACTTTTCCAAACTGGATAATATCACCAGCTATCTTGAACCCTACGGCGAAGTACATCACGGCCAACAAGACCTCTTTCTGGACTTTGGCCCGCAGGTGGATAAAGCTTATAGCCAATGGCTCATGGAGCGATACCACAATCTCAATGTGCTGAACCTGCGTTGGTATGGTCAGCAAACACTCAAGCAATGGACGGATGTGAAATTCCCGGAGGTCGCGTATTTCTTTGGATACAACGAACAATCGCATGACCTGCAAGGTACATGGAAGCTGCAATTTTCGGACAGCGAAAACCCATGTCCTGACGAATGGTACAAGCCCGATTTTGATGACAGCAAGTGGGGCACCCTCACCGCACCCGGCGATGATCACACCATGTTCCTGCCCAAGAAGCCTGCGGTCTATCGTCGACATTTCGACCTGCCAAAAAATTACAAGCAGTCCGGCAAACGCGTCTGGTTATACCTTTGGGATTTAACTGACAAACAACGTTTAACCATCACCATTGACCTCAACGGCAAACGCATCAGCAAAACGCAATCCATGCACACCTTCCCACATTGGGTCGCTGTGGATGTCACCGATCAAATCAAGGACACGAATAACTTTGTCGCATTGGGTTTGCCTCGCGGATTTATGGCATACCGCATGTACCTGTCGCATGAAGCGCCTCAAACCTACCCGCAGTTGGGCAAACATCGCAATGCTCAGTGGGTCGACTTCATGGACTTTGTCACCGCGCGTCGCGCTGCCAATATCAAAATGGGCTTGCAGATGATTCGCCAGGTCGATACCAAACGCCCCATTACCATGATGGCGCCTGACTATGTTGCTGACACCCTTAAGGACTATGCATCCCAATACAACGGCAACTTCCACAACACCGGATACATGGGTGGATTCTGGGCAGATTATCTGCCTATGCTCATGCGTGGTGTGGATCGTCCCATGACCGTTGAACCGGGCGGCCCTGCCAAAGATGGACCCGGCATGGAAAAACAACTTGGCTTATGGTTCAGTGAAGGCGTCAATGCCATCGACTATTTCATTCACATTGGATCGGTCATTTGGCATGACGATATCCGTGAAAAATTCGAACACTACCTGCCAATGATTCATACCCTTGGCACGTACCATCAACCCAAAGCACAGATCGCCCAACTCATCAGTTCACGCGTCAATCGTCTCACCGGTTTCCCCTGGCAGCAGAACTCAGATTTGAATCTGCCCAGTGGTTATTGGCGTTGGAATTTGAGTAGTAGTCTAAGTAATGATTATCGCATTGATGCGGTCTGTGAATCGGACTTTGGAAGTGATGTTACTTCGGCATACAAGTTGGTGGTGGATACCAACACGACGATCCTATCCGAACAGGATGTTGCGGGTATCGAACAATGGGTCCGCAAGGGGGGTATCTTTGTGACCTTTGTGCAGACGGGTCGCCATACACCTGAACATGAAAACGCCTGGCCGATCAGCCGACTTTCGGGATACGAAGTGCTTAGCTGCGATGCCACCAGTCAAGTCATCGCAGGTAAAATTCAGCGTGCAGTTAAACTCTCACCCAATGCAGGTGACTACAAAATGCCTCGCGCATTACTCTCTGCAAAAGGTGCAGGGCTGCGACTTAAACCCACCAGTACGGATTGCCAGGACCTGTTGCTTTGGGAAGACGGCAGCGTGGCCATGGGACTTCGCAAACTTGGCGATGGTTACGTGGTTCACATCGGAGCCAACTTCAGTAAAGACCGACTCTGGTTTGGGAATCCCACAGCTTCCGTTGAGATTGTTCGTTCCGCCATTGAATACTTTGACATGTCCAAGCTCCCCGGCAGCGCGCCTGGTGTTCGCTTTAGACACTTTGTCAGCAATAACGGCTTGTACGATCACTGGGTTTTGTGGAATGAATCCAATGGCAAGGCTATGACCAAACTGGATATCTACGACCATAATCCAGGTCAGGCATTGGAAGTGTTAACCGGGAATTACCTGCCACTATCTGACAAGAAGCATGGCAGTCGATTGGCCAACCTGATACTCGAACCCAATGAACTGCGGATGTATCGTACCGCTCGACAGTCACAAGCCGACGCGCCCGCGCAATGGTTGGGACTCCAACGCGCGTGGTGGAAAGCTTCTCATGGTGATACAGGTAAGCCCTTCGACGCTCCTACTTATCCCAATACACTTCATCTGACCGATGGTTGGCAGCCGACTAATCAAGGCAATGTCTGGCCCAGCAAATTGCAGGTCTTCGACAACGAAACATCGCAAGCCAAGGAGAATGTTCAAACGTATACCCGTACGTTTACCGTTCCCAAAGATTGGACCAACGGACGCGTTCTATTCTGGATGCACAGTTGGATCGGTCATACCTTCATCCATCGTGCTCGCGTGGAACTGGATGGCAAGCAGCTCCAAGACTGGCATCCAAACGGTATGGACGGTTGGGATATGACCGACAAACTCAAACCCGGCAGCACTCATACATTGTCAGTCCAACTCAAGAGTGACAAACCACTCATCGGCATGCGAGGCGAGACATGGTTGCATTACCTGCCCAAGCCGGATGCAACCATCGACCTTGCTGGCGAATGGGAGTTCTCCAACGATGTAATCAACTTTGATCGCAAGCTCAAACTCCCTGGACACTGGTCAGGATTGATGGCACGTCGCACGGTGGATATTCCTGCCAACCTCAAGGACAAGCAAACCTTTATTCGCATCGACAACAACAGTCGCGTGGTCGGCGCTATTGTCAATGGTCATTGGCTGCGTTCACATCATCACGCTATCGGCCATGAGTTTGATATCAACATCACCAAGCTGGTTCATTATGGCCAGACCAATCAAATCACACTGGTCCACTACAACGATGTTGGTCACTGTGAAGTCAAAAAAGTCGAACTTTATTTTCAGAACTAAGCGTTACAAGGAGTTTTAACGTGAAGCGTTGTGTATTGAATATTTGTATCTGTTTTACAGCAGTCCTGATGATCACGCAGGTCAAAGCAGATGTCGTCTTGCAGGCGGACTTTGATTCGGCAGACAAGATCGTAACCACCGGCGGCAAGGGATCGTTGGTCACCTACAGCACCAACAAGGCCACAGTTGAAACCGCACCATCATTGGCTGCAACAGCAGGGGGCTTTCTGCGTGTCGATGCTCGTGCCGATTCCAAACCCGGCTTGGCAGGGGGCGTTACAATCAAACCGGATTCGGCGGACTCCTCTTTGGCAGCTATGAGTCAAATCGTTGAGGGTAAGGTGGTTCTCAATGGCGCGATCGAATTTTTCTTTCGTTCCAGTGAAGACCCCACCGGTGGGATGAGCGTCATGCGCGTCATTGATGTTGCAGGTTCTGCTGATGGGTTACGCATTGTCATCCTGTCGCATAACGGCAAGCCACGTATCGAACTCATTGGCCCAGCCAACACCAATTCATTTCAGCCAACCCGCGGTAAAGCAGGTCGCGTCATCGCTCCTGAAATCGGCTTGGTTATGGAGTCTCAAACCGTCTATCACCTTGCGATTGGTTTTGCGACCGATGATAAGGGGTTGGTCACCATGACCATGTATGCCGCCGAAGGTCCCGTTGCGATCGACAGTAAGAATGCACTCTCCACGGTGACGTTTACGCTCGACCATGCTGCCGTCAAATCCGGATTTTCTGACAAGCCGTTTTTCTTCGGTAAAAGTGGTCAAGCCGGTACACCCACGCTTCAGGACTTCGACTGTCTGCGTCTGTACAACAAACTTCCTCAAACCTTTGAAGCACTCAAGTAATCGACAATCGATACAGGATTCATCACATGAAATACGCAGCCATCATGCTGGCAATACTTGTCAGTACCTCATCGCTCAACGCTCAAACCCAATGGCAAGTTTCCGACACGCGGCAGGTGCCCGGGCAGTTGGAACTTCGAGCCTTTGGCCAAGTCAATTCAACCATTGGGCGATACTCTGCCAAGGGACAGTCGCCCGTGACCGAGGCGCAGTTCCAAACGCAGAATCCAGACAAAGCCAAGTTGTTGCTGGGTAAGTTGCTTTCGGATATCCAGCTGTCTCCTGATGTCAGCATGGCAATGCAAAAAGTCGCCAACATGGACATGCTCGTTGTGACCGCAAAGCCAAGTCTGTTTTATGTCGCAGCCACGCAAGGTCGCACCGGCATGGTCTGGGCAAGTACATCACTTGATAGCTTGTCAGACTTTATCAAGCCCCAAGTCGAACAATGGAAATTCCTCACGGACGTTCCGAAGTATCCAACTTTTCTGGATCGTTTTGACCGCTACGGTTGGGGCATCTACGGTCTTGGTGGACTTAATAACCATCACTCTTGGATGAAAGTCACCGGCGATGAACCGGGCTTTAAAGACCCAATCGAAGACCTGGAATTCCTGGCTGAAAACAAAATTCGTTTTGAACCCTGGCTTGACCCTGCAACCTTGGATAACTCCGATGGCATCGTTAAAAATACCGAAGCGCCCTGGATGATTCAGGAAGCGACCAAACGCGGTTTGCCGGTTGGTGCCCGTGTCTATGGCACGATTGGTGGCAGCGGGGCCAATTGGTCTGATCGTCGTTTCCCAGAGTATGCCGACCAGCCTGCGCCGTTTTTGATGAGCGGTTGGCATGGTCCACTGATTTACTGGAAAGCTCGCAAGCATATGTCCTGGCATGCTCCGGCGATTCATGGCTACGGTACGCTTAAGACCATGGAACTCATCAAGCCCTGGGCCAATCATCCCAACGTCACAAACTTGATGTCACCTTACGGTGAGTTGACGCATGACCGTTGGTACAACATGCACTCGGACTATTCCAAGTGGGCGATTGATTCGTGGCATCGGTACCTTAAGCAAAAGGGATACGATCTGCCGAAGCTTTCGAAAATGTATCGCAAGGATAACATGCCCTTTACCCATTGGGATCAGGTTCCCGTGCCGGAGTACGCGACCTTTGCCGGACTTAACGGGCGAGTCCTTTCGTTGGCCGGAGACTGGTATGCCCGAGCTGAAGAAAAACTCGATGACGGTTTGAATGCCAAGTGGTGGCAGACTGATATTGATGACAACTGGCGCAGCATGCACATGCCCGGCGGTGATTCAATCTTCGAAATCTTCCCAGATAAAAACAAGGGATCAGCCTGGTTCCGTCGCAGCTTCGATTGGCCAACACTAACACAACATGCAAATCAGAAACTGTATCTCTACTACTTTCCCATCACGCATACACAGTATCACAATGGCGACAATCCACGCTTCCACAGCATTTATCTCAATGGGCAAAAGGCTGGTCAAGTCGGAATCTGGGGCGCGATTGAAGTCTCCAAATTCCTCAAGTCCGGCTCCAATACCATCGCGCTGCACAACATCGGTGGTGTCTGGAACGGGCGTGTCTTTATCTCCACCGAAGCTCCAGCGGTCTATCCCTATCTGGGCAAGGAGATGAACCAACTCTGGATGGATTGGAAAGACTGGCTCATCGACGATAAGTACAAAGTCTGGGCCTCAAATCTGGGAGGGATGCGTCAGGTTACAGCAGAAAAACCCATCAAGTTCATGGCACCCATCGGCTTTGGTACCGACAAGTGGTTGGAACTCTCCACGACCTACGGCGGTTGGCCACACTTTACCGGCGAAGGTATCTGGTTCTTCCCATGGTACAAGCGATACGGTTTCCTCTATGGCTTGCCGGCATCCAGTGAAACCGCTGGTCCTGCTAAAAATGTCAAGGATCTGTACAACTCCTATCGCCGCATTTTCATGGCTGGACTCAACGGCCACGACGCTGTGTTCCTTGCACAGACCTATACCCGTAACAAAGATCAACGCCAATGGTGGATCGATCACATGCCGATCCTCCATCAACTCGGACGCTACGACATAGACGGCCCGCAGGTTCTGATTTATCGCAGTACACGTTCCATGGAATACGGCCCCATGGCGCCACATCCAGCCGTCGGAGACTCGGCAAGAGAAATCCAAAACGGATGGGACTGGGACCTTGGTCGTGGCACCATGCAGACCATTGGACACTCCTATCTATATCTCGATGACAAGTCATTGGCGGATGGCAAAATGTACGGCTATCCCTTGATGCTTGATGCATGTAATGAAGTCATGGACTCCAAAGCCATCGACAACATCATGCAATGGGTCGAGTCAGGCGGAACCTATGTCACCTTGCCTTTCACAGGCCGAAGTCTGCTTGAGCAGCCTGACGCATGGGCGATTGCCAAACGTGCAGGTGTGACTGTCCAGCGTACACGCAAGCTTGATACCGGTGATGTGGTTTTCACAAAGGACCAAAAAACCTTCCCCGGCTTCCAGGGCAAGCGCTTTAGAGACAACGGCAAGTCATTGGACTGGGTAGGCAACAACCACAACCCATACTCCATTGAGTTTGCCCCCGGTCAAAACGGCCAGATTATCGCCAGCTATGACAACGGCAAGGCAGCCATCGTCCGCGTCCAAGTCGGACGTGGGCAAATCATCCTCATGGGTTCAGCCTTTTGGCGAGATACCCAGGATCGTAACGGTATCTGGTGGCCCAAGGATTTGGAAGTCAACTTCATCAAGTCCCTGCTCGATGGCATGAACTTCGAAAAACCACTGTGCAGCAGCAGTGATCCGTTGGTCTGGGCGCAGCCTTACCGTACCAATAATGGTCTGGATCGTGTGTCCATGTTGATCAGTTGGCATGAAGATAAAGATGTGACGGTGGATGTCACCTTGCCAATCCAATCCAAGCCTCAGCAACTGGTGAGTATTTCACTCCACGGTGCCAAGCCGTTGGATTACACCGTCAAGGATGGCGCGATTCATGCCAAGGTGCAAGTGCCTGCCAAGGAAGTCGTCCTGCTGATGATGCGTGATGCTCAGCCGGATAACGCGTTGGCACACTGGTGGAATTACCAAACCAAAATGTGGAAACCGGCATTGGTCTCCGACGAGGACTTTGGTGTCTACGCTCAGGGCAAGTGGGAAGACCCGACAATGGACCTGATCAAGGATTGGCAATTCACACAGCAGCAACCCGGTGAAAGCTGGCTTCAAACAACCAGCAAAGGTGGCAGTTGGAAACAGGCCGACATGGGTATCCTCAACTTCTCCGGCGCTGAAGATGGTAAAGCACTCTGGGCACGCAAGCAGTTCGACATGCCCAAGGGTTGGTCCAATCGGGGAGGAACAATTACGTTAGTCAGTGGCGCATGGGCCGGTCCGCATTACCACAATAAAGCCAGCCTCTATCTCAATGGGCAGATGCTCCACGGTCCGACGGATAACAGTTACAACAGCTTTGATGTCACCCAACTGCTGCGACCGAATGGTCCCAATCTCCTTGCCATGAAGTTTGAAGACGGTGAAAAATACATCGGCATCAGTGGACAGGTTTACCTGTATCAACGTGCTCCAGCTACCAGCACCGTCTCCCTTGCAGGCAACTGGCAGTACACCGACCCCAAGGGTGATCAGGCAACAATGCCTATACCTACTCCAACTGGTAAACGCATCAAAGGCTCACAACCCACGATGAAGATCGACATCCCAAAGAGTTGGCAGGGCAAGTATCGCGTGAGACTTTACATGCACGGCAAGAATACCAGTGTCCAAGGCGCCTACGTCAACGACCGACTCGTTCGTCGGCATCATCATCGCTTTGGTGAAATTGTCGACATCGACATCACCGATGAATTAAAGTTCGGCCAAGTCAATATCGTGGAACTCGCCTGCGCCGGTGCCGAGCGATCAGGCACGCGCTACAAGCCCCACGATTGGCAGATTTATGAACTGCGCCTGGACCTCTTTGAATAGCACATTTTCAGACAAGTGAAATGATTCAATCCAAGGGCATCGGAAGTGATTTCGATGCCCTTGTTGATTGTTGGTTTTATTTAAGTGTTTTGTTTTAAGGGGTATGTGCAAATTTAATCGCTTGTGTCTTGATGATGTTTGTAACGCATTGATGATTTGAATCTCACTCATATGAAACTTTGCGTCATTGTCAGATGAACATTGTTTATGTAAAGTAGGCTAACTCTTTTTTGCTTAAATTTTCGGGGGCTCCAATGTCACTAGCCAGCCGTGCATCCAGAATTCTTTGTCGTTGGTACCGCTCTGTTCTTACTCAACCTGCCGCTCGATACGGACGTAATACACACGTCGAACCACTCGAACCTCGCGTGTTGCTGTCTGGTGATGCAGGTGTTGTCCCGGAAATCGGTGATTATGTCTGGTTGGATACAAACGGTAACGGTGTGCAGGATGTCGATGAGTCGGGCGTTGAGAATGTAACTGTTAACTTGCGCGATCGATTTGGTGATCAACTTCTGGACACCACGGTTACGGATCAGGATGGTCGCTACGGTTTCATCGGACTTGATTCAGATGAATATGTCATTGAGGTGGTCTTACCTGACGGGTTTGTTTTTACCGACTCGTACCAAGGCAGTGACGAACAACTTGATAGCGATGTTCAATCTTATAACGGTCAGTCCTACAGCTTTTTCTATAGTTCAGGTGAAAACGATATTGACATTGATGCTGGTTTACAGAAGCTTGTTGATATTCAAGGCAATGCGCTTTACTACGGCGATCTGACTGGTGACGTGATTGTCGGGGTATCCGATGTGCCTTTGGATCAAAGCTTCCCATCATTTGATGTGATTTATGTCTCCGATGTGGATGTCGATACTAATATGGGCACAGGTTTGATCACCAGAGACGATGGTTTTGGATTGCTGGTGAATACCAGTGACCAAACGATTCACGAAACTGATCTTCGAGATTGCAAATACAAAATTGGGAATGAAGGCGGTTGGTATTTTGGTGGGCAGTTTGTCTACAACACCTATTATATGTCCGACATGCTCCCGGGGCAGGCTCAAGGCTCGGTGGCAGAAAATACGCAGTTACTTATAACAGGATTAGAGTCAGGTGAAACGCTCATCGATATCGATGCTCAGTTTTACAATATGCAGATGGCACGCCATAGCCCGGGGGTTGAGGGTACCTATCATGTTACCAGTACCATTTCATTCGGTAATCGCACTGCACAAATGCCAACTACTTTGCACGGGAGTTATTCTGGAATAGCAGATTACACCGTCAATGAGGTCTCCCGTGTTTCAGCCGGAATTGATCTGGACTACGAACAAGCTACTGGCGATGCCGGTGCGTTTTCCATCAATCTGCCCACCGGTGAAGCACCGCTGTGGGTCAATGCATTTTTAGATGTTAATGGCAACGGTTTGCTTGATGATTCAGAACCCTACGTGAGTACACCCGGTTCCTATGACGATATCAGCAGTGGTTTAGGCAACATCTCCCTGATTATGGGGACACCACCTGCCACAGGCAGTATTGGTGATCGTGTTTGGCAGGATAGCAATGCCAACGGTATACAGGATGCTGGTGAACCGGGCATTGCTGGTGTGACTGTGAATCTACTGGATGATCAAGGTGACGTGCTCGACAGTACGCAGACAGACAGCGATGGCGGTTACGTATTTAATGATTTACCCGACGGTTCTTATTCTGTAGATTTTGATCTGCCTGTTAACTATGTATTCACACAGACCAACGTAGGTGACGATGATTCACTTGACAGCGATGCAGATGCTCAGACTGGGTTGGTCTCTGATATTCAAATTGTCAACGGTATAACGGATGACTCGGTTGATGCGGGAATGCTTCATTTGGCGTCGGTTTCTGGCTTGGTATGGGAAGATTTGCTGGTTGATGGCCAACGCGATGACGACGATCTTTTACTTGAAGGCTTTACTGTCGAACTTTATGACGCGGTGTCAAATCTGCTGGATACTACGTTAAGTGATGCCAATGGTGCCTATGCATTTACAGGACTGGATGCCGGTACATATATTGTCAACTTCCCATCGCAGGATGATCGCAACTACACGCTCTACCAATTAGGTGACAGTCAGTCTGACAGTGATGCCAGTCCAATTGATGGTCGCACAGCTCAAATCGTGCTAGGTGACTCTGAACAGATATCGCATATTGATGCTGGTTTTGCACCAACGGGTCGTATTGAAATTGATGTTTGGTGGGACTTCAACAAAGATGGTTTGTTCACCAATGATTTTCCCGCTGGCGGAACGCGTATCACACTGAGCCGTGTAGATGGCCAACGGACTCTCACCGCATTTATGACAAATTCCAAACAAGCGAATTTTGTCGACCTTGCACCGGGTGACTATCAGATCACGATCACGCCGCCTTCTGGCAAGATGCTCACTTATCAGGATCAAGGTGATGATGACACGATCGACAGTGACTTTGATCGTGTGACCAACACCATGTTTCTTACTCTTGCTGATGGGCAGGTCATCACTGATCTGGGTGCTGGCATGATGTATATCCCGCCATCACGTATTGGTGATCGTGTCTGGATTGATACGGATTACGACGGGATTCAGGATGACGATGAGCCTGGTCTTGGTGGTGTGACTGTCAATCTTCTGGACAATCAAGGCACTGAGATCGGTGCAACCGTGACCGATTCTCAAGGTTATTATAGCTTCACTTATCTGGATGAAGGCGATTACCAAATCCAGTTGGTATTGCCCAGTGGATATGCCGTTACCGATGTAAATCAGGGCGATGAGCAATCCCATGATAGCGATATCCATCCTGACACACTGCTCAGTGATACCATCACCATCATCAAGGGTGTAGAGGATCATAATCAGGACATCGGTCTAATCGAGCTTGGGCAAATTTCCGGCAGACTCTTTGACGATGAGGACGCTGATGGTATTTATGATTACAGCGAAGAGGCTCTCACCAATGTGACGGTTTACCTTGATGCCAATGATAACGCACAACTCGATTGGACAGATGCAAACGATAACGGTTACTGGGATAGTGGCGAAGGCGAACGATGGACTGTAAGTGATTATTTAGGCGTTTACCGTTTCGATGAGTTGACGGAAAATGATTACGTTATTCGCCAACTCACTCCGCAAAATTACACGCTTATTACTCCCGATGATGGACAGCATGCGATTCATATCAGCAGGCCACCAGGAGCAGTGCAGATCAGTGATGCAGATATGACCTATCGTGGCTTGGGTTCTGTGCAAGGCGTCGTTTGGGAAGATATTAACGGTGATGGCTGGTTGGATGATGATGAACCGACCATGGCAGGGGTTACCGTCATGATCGGTGACTATACCACTAACACGGATCAGCAAGGTCGTTATCTGTTTGAACAGGTATTTGCAGACACCTATTCCCTGCGCATGCAATTGCCAGATGGTTATACCTATACACAGCAACATTGGAATTCATACGCTAGCGAAGACATTGGAAGTGATGTTAATCCCACACTTGGATCGACACCGAATTTCACCGTTGAGATTGGTGAGGCACAGGGCAATATTGATGTCGGACTGGTGGCCGCAAGCAGTATCAACGGCATCGCTTGGAATGATGCGAATAAGGATGGAATTCAGGATGATGATGAACTGGGGGTGGCTGGCGTGACGGTCAAACTCTACAATGTTCATTATAGTTTATTGATTCAGACGACAGTGACGGACGATTTGGGACGCTACGTTTTTGATGGCTTATCAGCCGAAGATTACTTTATAAAATTTGATCTGCCTGATTATCACCTTTTCACAACACAATACGCAACGGCGGATACCTCCATCGACAGTGACGTGGATCGCTTTACTTTTAGTATCAGTACGTTCACGTTGGAAGCTCAGCAGGACTTGACGGGATTGGACGCAGGGCTGATCGTCTTGTCGGATTCGGGCACGCTTGTTGGCTTTCAGGATTTCGATGATGTTACGACAGGTCAACTTGATGGTGCGTTGATTAAAGACCGAACCTACAACAACCATTACAACAGACATATTGCAGATGCTGGCGATATCAATGGAGATGGATTTGATGACTTTTTGATCTCCATTACTAATATTTATCATGGCTATGACAGCATGGTCGGACAGACCTATCTGATCTACGGTTCGGATACACTTACAGATGATGATTATTCGCTTGGTAATCTTGATAATAATGGTTTTGATGGTGCAACCTTCACCGGTATCAATGCGTGGGATTATCTGGGGAGCACGATTACAGGAATCGGCGACACCAATGGTGACGGATTTGATGACTTGATTATCAGTGCGCTTGAGCATGACCCTTTGGATGCGGGAGGAGGGAGTTACTATCTGCTTTATGGTTCTGCTCAAGGATTACACGGTGATATCGACCTTGCTGACATCTCTGCTGGCACCTTGTCTGGCGCCGTATTTCATGGTGGTGAATATCGTGATTTTGATCAGCAACACGTCGCTGGCGTAGGTGATGTGAATGGTGATGGATTGGCTGACTTTGCGATTGTCAGTGACGGTCGATTCTTGAATGATAACGACGGTGATGTGGTTTACCTGATTGATGGCAATGCCACGAAGTTTGAAGGTGACATTCAACTGACTGATGTTGGAACGCAAGCAGTCCCCGGAACGCAATTTCTCGATGCGGGTTCAGGCATGATTGCGGGCGCGGGGGATTTTAATGGTGATGGATTGGATGATCTGTTGATTTCACGGACACACCACGATTTTATCGAGGACTTCAATGATGTCGTGTTGCTCTACGGCAAAGCCGATGGATTCGACGCACAGATTTCAATGACGAATTTAGATGCCTTGGACTTGTCAGCCGATGTCATACTTGATGAACTTCAATGGAATCTTCAGGTCCACGCTATCGGGGATATGAACGGCGACGGTCTGGATGATCTGGCGATTAATTCCTTCGACGTATCGAATAATCCAACTAGCTCCGGCACGACGTACATTGTCTATGGCACAACATCCGGGCTCAATGGCGATATGGATGTCAAGCAGTTGGATCAGGATCAACGTGTTGGTGCAGTGCTCCATGGTATCGAAGCGGGTGACCGTGCCGGTTCAGGGATCAAGTCCGTTGGAGATTTCAATGGGGATGGAATTAATGATTTGCTGATGAATAGTCTCGCTTCTGGCAAAGCTGGCGGCTTTTACATGGTCTACGGTGTGCCCGGTGGCTGGCATGGTGATGTGCAACTTGCAGGCTTGTTTGACGGTTCACTGATGGGAGCCATGTTTACGTATGCCACTTACAGTGCCGCTGGCGATGTCAACGGTGACGGATTTGATGATCTACTGGCCACATGGACTGCCGGGACAACCGTTCAGGGATATACGGGACTGATCTACGGTCACGGTCGATCCGTCACATCCTACGTCTGGGAAGATGTCAACAAGGATGGACTACGGGATGATGACGAACCAGGATTGGCTGGTGTTACCGTTCATCTACTGAATGCATCAGACCAAATCATTGACAGTACAGTGACCGATGCCAATGGTATGTACAGTTTTACCGGTATGTCGGCCGATGATTATCGTTTGCAATTTGTACCGATCGCTGGCTATGTGCTATCGATGGAGGGGATGGGAATTAATGGAGAAACCGACAGTGATGTCGATGCTCTAACCGGAAAATCCGACATCATTACATTGACCAACAGTCAATACATCGACAATGTCAGTGCGGGTATGTATCGTCCGGGTACCATCAGTGGTATTGCCTGGGAGGACTTGGATGCAGACGGGTATCAGGATGACAACGAACCAGTGATGGCTGGTGTCTCCGTTTACCTGATGTCCGTCAATGATCAAGGCATCAATATCATTGCAGGGATAACAAACAGCCAAGGTTATTACGAATTTACCAATCTGGAGCACAATCAATACACGCTGAGTTTCACGTCACCTCAAGGCTATCTATTCACTGAGAAGGATACCGTCGGTGATGATACCGCTGACAGTGATGTCGATCCGTTGACTGGCGCGACTGATGAAATCACGATTGATTATGATCAGATTTTCACAGCGATTGATGCGGGTTTGATGCCGGTTGCCAATATTGGTGACCGTATATGGGATGACATTAATGCAAATGGTATTCAGGATGATGATGAACCCGGTCTTGTTAATATCACAGTGAATCTGCTCAATGCCAGTGGCAATGTGCTTCAGACCACACGCACGGATTCGGACGGCTTCTATGCGTTTACCGATATTCTTGCCAGTACTTACCGAGTCTCCATCGTGGTGCCCAATGATTATATTCTCACTGCATACCAGCAAGGTAGTCAATCACTGTTAGACAGTGATTTGGATCCAGGTGCAGGTCTCAGTGATTTGTTCACGCTTGGTGCCGGTGACCATTTGGATATTGATGCAGGATTGGTGTTGTCCCCAGCAATCTATCATTCCGGCGTGATTGATATGGCCGACATCCCCAATGGCTATCTTGATGGCGCTTTATTTGAAGGGTTTGAAGCTGGAGCTATGACTGGGTCAGCCGTCTCCAATGCAGGTGATGTCAATGGCGATGGTTTTGACGATTTTCTCATTGCCACCAACCGAGCCGATCAGTATCGCGGCGCGACCCATTTGATCTACGGCAAGGCATCAGGGTTGCAAGCTGGTGTCGATCTCAATGGAGTACTCGATGGCTCAGTAGATGGTGCTGTGTTTTACGGTGCCAGTTCATCTGAATACAGCGGTCAAAGCATCTCGTCAGTAGGCGATCTCAATGGTGATGGTCTTTCAGATTTGATCATCAGTACAAGTTATGCGGGTCGGACGTATTTAGTCTATGGTCGACAAAGTGGCTTGACTGGCGCAATTGATCTTGATGATGTGTCCGCTGGCAATATCGCCGGTGCGGTCTTTAATGGACTTAATGGCGAAAGGGCTGGCTGGGACGTATCAGACGCAGGTGATGTCAACGGTGATGGCCTGGATGACTTGCTCATTACCACGGACGAAAGTAGTAATAGTACCCAGAGTGGTAACACCTATCTGGTATACGGCCAGACACAGGAGTTTGTTGGCAATATAAATCTCTCAAATATCGAATCCGGTTATCTCGACGGAGCGGTTTTTAACTTCGATATGCAAGTGGATAACTACGGAGTAGGAAGTAGTGTCTCAACTGCTGGGGATGTCAACGGCGATGGCTATGATGATTTGATCATTGGTATGACCTATGCGTCTCCACATATCAACCGTGAAGGACAAGTATTCCTGATATATGGCCAAGAAACAAGTTTGACCGGCAAAATTAATTTGTCAGGCGTCATCAATGGACAAGTTCAAGGTGCAGTCTTTAATGGTATTGATGAACTCGATTTTATGGGGGAAAACGTATCTGATGCTGGCGATGTCAATGCAGACGGATATGACGACCTGTTGATTTATTCTCGCTATGGCAATGCTCACGGTTTTGTAACCGGCGAAGTATTCCTGATCTATGGACAGGCAGACGCTTTAACTGGCGAACTTGAATTAACTGATGTCACCAATGGACTAATTAAGGGGGCGTTGTTTACAGGGACGGACGGGTACGATTGGGCAGGATCATCCATTGATGGTGCAGGTGATGTTAATGGGGATGGAATTGATGACTTTATCATCGGTGTACGTGGTGATGAATCAAAAGGTATATACACAGGTGCGGTTTACCTGATCTATGGTACTACATCAGATTTCTCAGGCACTGTCGATTTAATCGATGTCCAAACAGGGCAAGTCGATGGCGCCGTTTTCCTGGGTATCGAGGAAGGTGATCAAGTCGGCCGCAGTTGTTCTTTTGCAGGTGATGTCAATGCAGATGGCCTGTCAGACATTGTGATCGGTGCCACGTGGGCAGACTCGCTGGGTAATTTCACTGGTCAAGCACTTCTCGTATACGGGCAGGGGACTGGTATCAGTGACCGTGTCTGGGAAGATTACAACATCAACGGCGTGCAGGATGATGACGAACCGGGAATCGCCGGGGTGACGGTGACCCTTTTTGACGACTCGGAAAACACGGTCGCCACCACCGTCACCAACGCCGATGGCGACTATGCCTTTGGTAACCTCACCACAGGCGATTATCGTGTCGGGTTTGAGTTGCTGGATGGCTACACATTCACCACGCAAAATGTCGGGGCAGATGATGATTTAGACAGTGATGTCGATGCGCAAACCGGAAAATCCGACATCATTACATTGACCAACGGTCAATACATCGACACCCTCGATGCAGGGATGTACTTTACAACGGTTGCCGATGCCGGGGATGCATATCAGCCCTACGAAGGTTATCCGATTCAGTTTGATGCTTCAGGCACTCAGACTCACAGTCCAAACGCGCAGTATGCATGGGATTTGGATCTTGACGGCCAGTATGATGATGCAACGGGAATAGCACCAGCTCTCACTTGGTCGAATATTCTCGCATTGGGCTTGCCTTCGGACAGTTCGACTATGACCATTGCTTTGCAGGTGACGGATGAAATCGGCACATATGTCGATCAAACAACCTTGCAGATTATCAATATTGCACCATCGATTCATTCAGGCACGTTGTATCACGTCGACTATGGCGGGACGGTGACACTTAATGCCAGTGCGACCGATGCTGGTGATGATGACTTACGTATCGAATGGGATCTTGATGGTGATGGTATTACCGGTGAAACAGGTGCTGACGCAACGCGCGGTGATGAAGTCGGTCTGACACCCACCTTTAACAGCAGTGGGTTGGCTGCGAATAGCTTGGCGCAAGTGACACTCCATGTGTGGGATGATGTAACGCAGAGCACCACAGGGGCACACATCATCATCAGCCCCGCATCTAGCATCGGTGATCGCGTTTGGCATGACCTTAATGCCAATGATGTTCAGGATGAAAATGAACCCGGCATGGCAGGTGTCACTGTGAACCTTCTGGATGAATCACAGCATTTCATGGCAACCACCACCACCGATGGTGATGGTAACTATCTGTTTGATAATCTTGTCACAGGTGATTACCGCATCGAAGTGGTCGCACCTGTGGGCTATGGTTTTACACCAACAGATAGTTACAGCTACAGCATCGAAGCTGGGCATTTTATGATTTCACCTGATTTCTCAATTCATGCTCCTCATGTGCCGGGGGTTGTCAGAGGTACCGCAATTACCGCAGATGATCAGATCATTTTCAAATCAAGAACCCCGGTGATTTCACTGGGTGTCGATGACCAGAATAACGCAGTAGACGTGGGACTCTATCAGGCGGCATCCTTCGCCGGAACTACTTGGCATGATCTAAACGGAGATGCAATACAGCAGGACACCGAGTCCATCATGGCCGGTGTTACCGTGTACATGGATGACAACGACAACCAACAACTCGACTGGACCGATGCCAACAGCAATAATTTCTGGGATGCCGGCGAAGGAGAAATGTGGACCCAGTCGGCAGACGATGGCAGCTACAGCTTCACAAGCTTGATTCCCGGAACATACAACGTGGCTCAGATCACACCTGTTGGCTATGAACAGATCTATATTCCCCGAGTCAATGATGATGGACATCATATCAGTCTTGTTTCAGCAACTGCGGATCATCAACCTGGCAATGCCGGCAGTTTGTTTTCTGCGATAAGTAGCGATGGGCGATGGATTGTCTATGAAACCATGGCAACCAATCTGAATGGTAGTGATGAGGCTTATCAATCTTACATCATGATCTACGATGTACAGACCGGCCAGACAGAGCGATTAGGTGAAGCGTTTGGTATTGCAGACGATTTTGCGAATTCCGGTGGTGCGTATATCAGTTCTGATGGACGGTATGTGTCCTTTTCATCTGGCGCAGACGGATTAATTGCAGCAGATACCAACGGCCGATCTGATGTGTTTGTGTTTGATAGGCAGGAGGGCGTGCTGGAAATGGTCAGTATCACTTCGAATGGTCTGCCATCCAATGCAAATTCATATTCCGGTCCGATCAGTGGTGATGGACGATACGTCCTTTTTGTCAGCGATGCTGACAATCTGGTGCCGGAAGATACCAATCAGCTGTTGGATCTTTTTGTGTATGACCGACAGACAGGACAACTCAAATGTGTGAATGTGACGCCTGAAGGTGTGCCTGGAAATGGTAGTGGCTGGGGATATGATATCTCTGAAGATGGTCGCTATATCGTTTTCCAAAGTAGTGCCAGCAATTTGGTGCTCGGTGATACCAATAATCAGGCAGATATTTTTCTCTACGATCAGCAGACTAATTCGGTTACACGCGTGAGTGTGGCTTTGGATGGCACTGAGGCTGACAGTTCGAGCAATTCACCAGCCATCAGCGGTGACGGCCGATACGTTTTTTATTCGAGTTCTGCATCAAACCTTGTCGAAGGCGATGACAACAATATGACTGATCTGTTCATGTACGACATGCAGACAGGCGATACACGTGTCATCAGCAACTTGGATGTTCCGGTGACCACGGACTTTCCCGGCTTTAGCATTGGTTCGCCCGGAAGTAGCTATGACGGTCGATTCGTCACATTCCAAACTAACTATGATAATCTTGTGCCGGGTGATACTAACAATCACGATGACATCTTTGTATATGACACATTGACTGGTGAGATGGATCGAGTGAGTCTGACATATGATGGCCAACAAGTGAATGACATAGTCTTTGGTCCGACAATTAGTGATGATGGACGCTATGTCACATTTTATAGTTATGCAGATGCAATGGTGCCAGAGGATACCAATGGCATGATCGATGTGTATCTTGTTGACCGATTCAATTCTCATGTCACGGTGGAACTCTCCTCCGGCCAAATCGTAACTGATGTCAACTTCGGTAACTTCAGCCCCGTGATTAGTGATCAAGTCTGGTTTGATGAAAATGCCAACGGCGTGCAGGATGAAAGTGAAGCTGGCATCGCAGATGTGACAGTGAACCTGCTTGATGTTCAAGGTGATCTGCTGACGACCACCACGACCGACAGTGACGGCCAGTATATGTTTGCCGGCTTGTTTGCTGATGACTACATCGTCGAATTTGAATTGCCCACCGACTATGTCTTCACCCAACAGCACGCAGGCGATGACGACGCAATCGATAGTGATGCGGATGTTCTCACTGGTCGAAGCAGTTTGATTACACTTGGTGATGATCAAGTTATTGCGAATGTGGATGCAGGCATGATGCCAGCGTTTGAACTCACACGCGAACAGCTGTTCTACAACAGCACGGTCTTTGACAACAATGGTTCAGCCGTCGATGCCAATGACGATAATGCCATCGACAACAACCTTACGGCTTTGCGTTCCGGTCAAACAGCAACAGGCCAGAATTACACCACATCGCGCGACGGTATCACCGGTATCATGATCGACGGAGACAATCTCCATATCCCCGGTATTTCCGCTGACGATTTTATCTTCAAGGTCGGTAATGATGACAGTTCAGATCAATGGACCGACGCGCCAGCTCCCACGCAGGTGTTGGCACTGCCTGGTCAGGGAATTGGTGGATCGGATCGATTAGTCATCACATGGGAAGATGGCAGTATCGTTGATCAATGGCTGCAAGTCACCATTCGATTTGATGGGCAGGTCAACGTGGCGCAGGACGAAGCCTTCTACTTTGGTAGCTGTATCGGTGATGTCACAGGCGATGGCTTTGTCGGTATCAGAGATGTCTTTTCAATATGGCATAATCGCCTTGAACCCGGCTCAGGTGAGCAGGCTAACGCGGGGCTGAAGTACGACTTGAATCATGATGGCTGGGTGACGATTTCCGATGTCTTCCTTGCATGGAATCACCGTAAAGAACAGGGTATACATGACGGTTTGAGATTGATACAGCCCACGTCTCAACAGCAGGTACAATCGCTGTCTGCTGAAAGTCGTCTGGCTATGGCGCTGTCAAGTTTGCCAACAGGTTACAGCTTGTCTGTCGTTGATGATGATCAGACGATACCTGCATTACAACTGACCGAAGTCGATGTGGCAGACTATCTGCTTGATGATCAGTGATCCGTGATTGTTGATGGCCAGTGATTGACGCCGGGCTTGATCGCTTGTACCTATACTGATCCTGCGTTGTGGTATCCCATTCGTTTTCAGTAGGTATAAAACATGCCAGATTCAACCAATCATCCCGGTCGCTTTACAGTGAACCGACCGCAAGTCATCGCTACTCCCGTCAAACCGACAGCCATCCATCATCACAATGACAGCTCGCTGTTTGTTGATTTCGGCAAGGCGATGTTCGGCACCGTCTGCTTGTCCATTACAACTTCAACCGACTCCGCAGTGGCTCAAATACATCTGGGGGAAAAACGCTCTGGTGAAAATGCCATTGATACCAACCCGCCGGGAACCGTTCGCTATTGTTGTATCAAAGTTCCACTAAAGTCCGGCACGCATCGCTATAAGGTTCAGATTCCAACTGATAAACGCAATGCCGGTAAAGCTGCCATCCTCATGCCCGACACCATCGGCGAAGTCCTCCCGTTTCGCTATTGTCAGATTCAAGGTGATGGCTTTACCGTCGATGAGCAAAGCATCCAACAACTCGCAGCTCAAGTTGATTTTGATGACAATGCTGCGGCCTTTGAATCTTCCAGTGAGATACTCAATAGTGTCTGGGAGTTGTGTAAACACACCATCAAAGCGACCACGTTCTGTGGCGTATATGTCGATGGTGATCGTGAACGGATTCCGTATGAGGGTGATGCCTACATCAATCAACTCAGTCATTACTGTCTTGATGCCAAGACCAGTTTTCAGATCGCCCGTTACACCCATGAATACCTCGTGCAGTATCCCACGTGGTTTGCAGATTGGAATATGCACAGTGTCCTGATGGCATGGGCGGATTATCTCTATACCGGGCAGACCGATTCGATCATCTGTTTTTATGATGATCTCAAAGCCAAGACGCTCATTGATCTGGCACGTGAAGACGGATTGATTTGTACAGCAATTGAAAATCGCCCCGAAGGTTTGGAAGCGCGACTGCATCTTTACCATGAACGGTATCTGGGTGAGAAGGGGTTGGATGATCTGGTGGATTGGCCTCCGGGAAGTTTTATGAATGGTGAAGTCGGAGAACGCGATAACCATGAGATGATGCCAATCAATACGGTCGTCAACGCGCTGCATTTTCAGGCATGCAAATTGATGAGTCGCATCGCCAGGGTGTTGGGGCATGACGAAGATGCGATGCAATTTGAGACTCAGGCAAAGAAAGTTTGTGACAGTCTGAATGCCAATTTGTTTGATGCAGAGCGTGGTGTGTATGTTGATGGTGAAGGTTCAACACATAGTTCGCTTCATGCCAATGTGTTCCCGCTTGCCTTTGGGATGGTGCCGATTGACCGTCAGGCAACTGTCGTAAAATTCATTGAATCGCGCGGGATGGCATGCAGTGTCTATGCTGCTCAATATCTGCTTGAAGCATTGTACGATGCCAACTCCGCGGAGCATGCTTTGACATTGATGACCGCGACGAATGATCGCAGTTGGTATCACATGATCGAGCAGGGATCGACGATGACCCTTGAAGCCTGGGCATATCGTTACAAGTCCAATTTGGATTGGAATCATGCATGGGCGACAGCTCCATTAAACATCATCGTGCGCAAGCTCATGGGCATCGAGCCAATTGAGCCGGGCTTTACGACAATCCGTTTTGATCCCAAACCTGCATCGCTGACTGATGGTCGATTGAAGTTGCCCACACCGTTGGGGACGATTCATGCGACCTTCAAGCAAGGCAGTGATGGCCAGCAAACCTATCAACTCAGCGTGCCAACAGGTATCAACGTTCAGATGTCCGATGAGGTGTCAGCGGTGACTCGTATCGAAAAAATCTAGTCGGATATCATGTTGAAATAATCGTAATACTATTTGCTAGAGTGTATTAAAATTCATTGCGAAGTGGGTTTGCCTTTGTGAGTTGATTGGGTTAAAGTTTTAGTACAGTATTACACTTGAGTTCTGTAACCACTATCCATCGCGACGACAACCCCGGAGACTGGCTTGATGATGTATCGCTTTCTGACATGTATTTTGCTCATGGTGTTCACTGTCTCTGCAGGTTTGCAGGCTCAGGTTCAAGCTGATGTGATTGCGCAGATCACTGTCGATGCCACACAATCATTGGGGCCAGTCAATCGTAAAATTTTGGGGCACTGCATCAAGGGCGCGGACAACCATGGCATTTTTTCCGCCAAGTCGCCAGACCTCAAAGTGCTTCGCTATGGCAACGGCATCTGGAATCCGGATACGCAACAACCGCAAGCCACGCCGCTGCAACTGCTCAAGCAAATGCGCCCAGGCGTCCTGCGATATCCTGGCGGGTTGGCGGTTCATGGATACAACTGGAAAGATTTTGTCGGCCCATTACAGTCACGTGGCGACAAACTTTTTGGACTTGAAGAGTATCTGACCATCTGCAAACAGGTCGGCGCATTGCCTCAAATTGTGGTCAGTGAATACACCGGCGAGGCATCCGATGCCGCGGACCTCGTTGAGTATCTGAACATGCCAGTCAGTGATTCGCGCAAGTGGGCCAAACTTCGCGCACAGATGGGGCATCCTGATCCACATGGCGTAAAATGGTTTGAGATTGGTAATGAGTCATGGGTCGATTATCGCAAGTTAGTCACAAGTGAGTTGCGGTCCCCCTATGATGCAGGGCGACATGCGCGACAGATTATCCTTGCCATGAAAGCAGTCGACCCGACCATCAAAACAGGCGTGCCAGTCAAGGAAGGGACGCATGATGCATGGACACGTGCATATCTTCAAGGTGTTGGTGATGCTGCGGACTTTTTGATTTTTCATCTGTATACCGTACGACTCGGTGGTAACGCCCCAATGTCCCCGGAAGTGGATCAGTTGGCGACCCAGGCAGCGGTGGCATCCAACGATCAGGGGATGCACATGATCCGCCAAACGCAAGCTCTATCGCGCGAGGTGTTGGGTAAGACTTTGCCAATCGCCATCACCGAGTACAACGCGTCTTATGTGCAAAAAGGGCAGCCGAAAGTGAAGTACCGTCTGGCTTTGTCAGCGGGGCTGTTTTGTGCAGACAATATCCGCAATCTACTCCAGCCTGACAGTGGTGTTTTCATGGCAAACTACTGGATGCTGCTCAACAATTACTGGGCGCCACTTTGGACGGATTTCAAGTCCGGTGCGATACAACACAAGTACGCTCCCGTGCACTTTTTTGAACTCTGGGGCGAGCAGTTCGGCGATGTCTTGTTGGATACCAAGGTGCAATCGCCAACCCAAAGTTTTGCAGGTTTCAATCAAACCAAACCTGCCATTGGTGACCGCCATCTCCCGCCACAGCGATTGTTTGATGTGAATTTGCTGGACAACGCAAAGCAAAAAAATATAACCAAGACCGACAAAGGCATAATGCAAATCGCTGGTGACGCATCGGGCATCAGCATCAAACTCGAACAATTCAAAGGTCATCAATATCCAGAATTTCTCATCCAGCCCAATGGACAGATGCCCAAGGATTACCGTCCGGGGCGTGCAGGTTTGATGTATCGCGCAACGTTCGAGGCCAAGTGGACGGCTGCTGCTGACTCCTCGCCGATCACCCTTGGGTTGGGCATGATGGACTTACGCGGTTGGACGAAAAGTGGCTCGGCAGTTGGGCTTGATCTTTTACAGGATGCGACAGATTGGAAGACATTCACACTGGACTACATGCCTCGACCTGACACACCTGGCCTGGTCGTTTTACTTCGCTTGATGGGCGGTAGCGCACCAGTCACAGGTACCTTTGCGATCCGCAATCTAATCGTCGAACCCTGGCAGAATGAAACCTTCCCCGAGTATCCCTTACTCACCAGTACGGCCAGCTTGTCAGATGATGGCAAAAGCCTCTACATCATGGTTATCAACAAGTCCGCGGATCGTGATCTGACCACGCAGCTTAACGTGCAACACTTTAATGCAACCAAAGCGAAATACTATGAAGTCAACGGCAAAGCGATGAATGCCATGAATCAAACCCAAGACGACTTCGTCGGACGCACTCACAACGGTACTCCATTGCCAACTCCTCTTGCCGGTAAACTCACGCACACCTTCCCCGCACACTCAATGACCTGTATCCGTTTGGAAAAATGAACACGTCATTTGATCTTTAAACTATCGAATCCAATATGAAATTGGCGTCAAAGACTCTGCTGTCGGATGGTTGATTTGTCTGTCTATTATTCAGTCCTTACGATGGAACTCGCAATGTGCATTTGAATGTAGAAGATTTTTTAAGACAACCATTTTTTTCAGGCTTTGATCCATGCCCACCACGATTACCGGCCCAATCACTCAGACCTTTGAAGTTCTCGGCCCACTGTATTGCCCGTACTACAACATATGGGGACGCGATGTCTATGTCCGCAGTGAAGCCTTTGCCGACAACCCATTCACCGTCAAGGCTTCCTCTACATCCGGCTCACCTGCAATCATCGATGCCAACGGTCAATTTTTCCACTTCCTCACCGATGCCGTGGAACAAGGTTGTCAATTTGCATACGACGGTAAACAAGCCTTAACCATCACCATTCCCGAAGGTCAACAGCTTTACCACGAAGACAACGGCAACGCTGATGCAGCATGGAAACATTGCAACAGTCTCATCATGGCAGGCCGCCCACTACTGGATCCTACGCGTCCAAGACCTGAGCATTGGGACATGATCGAATACTGCACATGGGTCGAACAAAAACGCATCATGGCGGATGGGACGCCACACGACGTTCTCAGCGATGCGTTCATTGATGACTACATGCAACGTGTCCATCAAATGGGCTTACCTTTGGGTAAGTTCACCATTGATCACGGTTGGACACCCGGTCATTACACCTATGGTGATTGGGATGTGGATACGACAAAATTCCCGGACCTGGAAAAAACCTTCAGACGTATCGCGGACAACGGCTTTGTGCCTTCACTGTGGTTCGCGCCGGTCTGGTTACACCAACTCTCACGTGTGGTGGCTGAACATCCGAATCTGCTTGGGCCACCGACCGCGCCTTCGACACCTGATTCGCCGAATCGTGAGGATATTTGGCATTACTGGGAACCATGTGGGGAAACGTTCGATCACATCAAGCTGATCTTTCAACGCTTTGTTGATATGGGTGTGCGGAAGTTCAAATGGGACATGATCTATGCTGACAAGTCCTTCATGAAAAAGCTGCACATTCTGTTCTATGAAGCGATGAAACAGATCGATCCGTCTGTGGAAGTGGAGATCCATCAGCCGGACATTTTCTTTGCACAATACGGCGATGCGATCCGCACCAATGATGTGCTATGCAACGAAAAGATGGCGTGGCATGATTTGACGTTGGCTCACTTTAAAGTCTGTAACAATTCCTCACCGGGTAAGGTGATCAATCTCGACCACATCGGCGGGAACGATCCTGATATTTCACCACAGCGATTCTGCGAACATCTTGAATTGTACAAGGGTGTCGATGGCTATCCTGTCGTCTCGTTGTTGCCGGATAGTATTGGTCAGGATGCCGTCAGTGAGTTACAAAAGTATCTCAAGAACTATGCTGACAACCCCACGCCGGTGAGTACGTTTTACGATCACTGATTCGCTGTGATGTCTTTGGGTGTATGACTGCGAAAGGTGTTGGGCGTCATGCCAAAGGCTTCGTGCAAGCAGCGATTGCTTGAGGGGGGACAGGAAATTAGACGATGCAATTGCTTCGATTCTCAATGAAAGTGTTGCATAACCCTTGATTTGATATTGATACTCGTGTCAGTGATGTTCATCCATGCCGTACGTCGCGCGATTGGATAATTTATGTCGTTTGACTCTTATATTTCAGCGTTTTTCTAACTGTTTTATTGACTCTGCCAACCCGATTGCATGCACATCTGCTTCTAATGCCTTAAAGCGTTCGTCGCTTAAAGGTTCAAGTGGTAACCGAACCGGGCCGCAATCCATGCCCATGATTTTCATGATGGCTTTACCACCAACCAATCCGTCATAGCGATGCAGAAGCTTGATCATTTCGCGGACTTTGCGTTGCAACTTCTGAGCATGTTGTATATCACCTTGCTCATAGGCATGGATCATGTTCAGGTACAGTGGGGCAGCAAAGTTGTATGTGCTACCGACTGCACCACTGGGTTGCAATGGTAAAGCAGAGAGTAAAATTTCATCACGCCCAAAGAGCATTTTGTATCGGCCTTCTGCAGCATCGACACATCGTCCAAAGTCGTAAAGATCTTCGTGAGTGAATTTGATGCCTGCAAATGTCGGGATGCGATTAGCTTGTTCAACAATGAATTGTTCCATACATAATTTCACACCAGTCATCGCTGGCATGTGGTAGTAATAAAACGGCAGCAAAGGGGCGGCACTGGCAAGTTCGCGACACCAATTCCCCAGTGAAGTGACCGTCGCAGGTTTGAAAAAGTACGGTGCAATACCAGCAATGGCGTCGGCCCCGATTTGCTGGGCATGTTCTGCAAGTGTCTGGGCTTCACGCAATGACGTATGACCAACATGTACGATCACCGATAAACCTGCTGGCTTGCATTGGCACCAACACTTTGCGATAGCCATCCGTTCATCACAGCTTAGTGACGAACCTTCGCCGGTTGTCCCACATATAAATGCGCCCCTGACACCTGCATCGACCAGAGACTGGGCCTGCTGAGCAATCCGGCCAAGTTGCACGTGATGGTTCGAATCCATGGCCGTAAACGGCGCAGCGATCAATCCATCTTTGAACATATTGAAAACCTTTTTTGGTAAAGAAGTCATATTTTGTATACAATATGAGTGTATTAATCTGGAGGGTTGTTGGCAAGGGCAATCTGTAAAAATATGAATGTGAAAGGAAAAACATTCACTTAGATGCATGACATTAAGGTCAAATCACCATTTTATTAATGGTAATTTACAACGGCTTGATTTAGTATTTGTTGGCAGCCATGACGTCGCGAAGGCGGATGATGTTTTCCAGCATCTGTGCCAATTCCGGTTGGAGCTTGCGTCGTTGGGCCGGCTTGTCGTTGATATGTTCATCGACCCAATCCATGAATTGCATGGCTTCAAGGCGTCCATGTTCGATGTGGTGATGCAGAATGTGATGCCCAAGTTCGAGATTCTCTTGGCGGATACTTCGCACAATTCGGCGATGTTCGCGCCAGATGCGTATCGCTCTTTTCCAGGGATCTGCGTCCTGACTGATGATGCGACCCGGCATGAAAATCCGACTCATTAAGTGAAGTTGACTGCTTACACGTTTGATCCAGCGGTTGTTGGCTGATTGCAAAATCAATTCATGAAATTGAGCATCAAGTTGATACCAACGTGCTTCAAATGCAAAACGCAATGTTGCTTTGGCATTATTATTTTGAAGGTAAGTTTTCCGTAACAACTCAAACATGCTTGAACAGATGCGGTCAAGCTTGTTGATGAGTTTTATCTGCGGGGATTGAGTGACCAATTGCAGGGCGTAACATTCAAGGTGAATTCGAAAGCTGAAAAGTTCGTCAAGTTCATCGCGTTGCATCATGCGAACAAAGCTGCCGGTGTTGGGAATCTGAATCAGAAAGCCTTCGCTTTCCAGTTGTGCAACCGCTTCACGTACCGGGGTTCGGCTGACTCCGATCTGCTTGGCCAATGCGACTTCAGGTAATTTGCATCCGACCGCTAATTCACCTTGCCAGAGCATACGATAAATGTGATCGTATGCCTGCAAAGTCAGATTGGATCGTGTAGCTGTCACGGGTGGCATGAGACTGGCCTGTTTTCAAATCAGCAATTTCACTTGCATGCCTCTGACATCAGAGCACAAGCGTGCCACCTATTGTATTGAAATTTTCATCTTAAGTGTGAGTGATTATTCCGGAGCATCCACAAGTAAATCGCTTGCATGCGTTGCCAATACATTGGGATTGTAAAGTAGATGCTCAGCTTCAATGAGTCGCCCGTCTGGCAGTTCATAGACATTGAGCACACGATCTTTGATCTTGGGATAAGCATTTTTAAGTTTGCTGTCGGCCTGCATCCATGCTTGTATATTTTTCAGATCAATGGACTGTTTTACGAATTCACGGAGCTTGACCAGTGCCTTGGCATCATCTCCAGTTGCATTATCAGCAAGGTTGTGTTGCTCTAACGGATCAGCTTCTATGTCGAAAAGCAATTCAGGTGCATCAGTGAACGCGACATATTTATACTTCCCATCGCGGACCATTCTAAATGCGGTTCCTTTGCCCCAGCGTTCATTGAGTGTGTCACTGAATACCATCCCACGATTCGGTTCGTTGCCGGACTTGATTGCATCACTGAGATTCATGCCATAGAGGTCCGCGGGTGCATCGACATCCGTCAGTCCACATAGTGTTGGGAACAGGTCAGCCAGACTCACGGGGGTGTTGATTTGGTAGGCAGGCATTTTACCACTGCGCTGTTCGGGGGTTTGAACAATAAACGGCACACGGGTTGAAGATTCATGCCATGTGTTCTTCCACCAACCTCCATGTTCACCAGCCATCTCACCATGATCCGACGTGTAAACCACGATGGTGTTTTCCAGCAGTCCGTCTTTTTCCAATACTGCCAACATGTCGCCAAGGATTTCATCCAAATAATCGACGCATGCAAAGTATGCTGCGCGTGCTTTGGCCATTTCTTCTTCGCCAATTCGGTCGGTGTCAAAACCCTTTCGCATGCCCAGAGTCATTGGATGCTCAAACGTATCACCCGTGCGTCCAACTTTGGGAGGAGTGACACCTTTGGGCCAATATTTTTTGAGATGTCGCCACGGCGCGTTAAGCGGGAAATGGGGTCGGCTGTATGAAGCACATAAAAACCATGGCTTGTCAGGTTCTGTTGCGGTTTGCTCGCGTAGAAAACTGATGGTTTCACGGCTGACGATCTGTTCCTGAAGTTGGCTTTCAGGGATGGTTGTCGGACCAGCGGTTAGTGTTCGTTTCTGCATGGGAGTGTTGTTTTCCAATCCCATTGCTTTGATATCCAGGAGTTCATGTTGATGCCCGCAGTTGCCGGTGATGTCCCCATAGGGCCGGTGTTGAAAGCCGTGGTATTGAAGATTACCCCCGAAGTGCATTTTGCCAACGAGTGCTGTGGTGTATCCTGCTGCTGCAAATGCCTTGGGGATCGTCGGAAGATTCGGGTCCAGCACACTGCTGTTAAACCACGCGCCGCAGTCAAACACTTCACGTCCTGAGAGCATGCACATACGTGATGGTGTACACAACGGCATCTGACAGTAGGTGGTGTTAAACGCTGTGCCATGTTGCTTAAGGCCATCAAGTGTCGGCGTCTGACAAGGTTCGGCTAGTGAGGGATCATGATGGTCTGACAGAAAGCGAAAGCTATGCTCGTCTGAGAGCAGAAACAAAACATTGGGTTTTTTCGTGCTGGACATCAGGTTGTCTCCAATGAATACCAATTGGCTAAATGTTTGATATGGGATTTAGAGTGTCATTTTATCTTGATAAACAATGTAAACCATAGTTTAAATGGTATCTATTTGTTATATTTGGTATTGATGAAGACTGGTCCTACTATCACCAAGCCTCCAAGACAGCAGGTCACTTGCGCCCTGGGGCAAGGTTTGATTCGCTGTTCATGGATTGATCCGGGGATGCATCCAGCCGGACGCCGTTATTGTGTGATGGGAGACTATGTGATTGTGTATCTCATGCGTGGCAGCGCGATCGTGACCGACGATCAGGATCAGACATTTACTTTTTCACAAGGTGATCTGTTTTTCCGCCCGCCGGGGATACCGCATTTTGTTCTGCGTCCGCAGCCACGTCAGTGGTTGTCATTTGCCTTGGGAATCAGCACGGAAATTTATCAATCACTAAAGCCGTTGCAAATTTTGCCACAGCGCTTAAAGATATGGCACGTAGGCAAAGGCGATGTCTATACACGAAAGTGCCAACGTTTAACCCAGACCGTTAGACAAGGACAACAACTTTCACCACAGACTCTACTGCATCGTATCATGGCGTGGCTCGATGAGATGACGCATGTCAAGCAAGTCATGCAAGCAGATGCATCCATTCCCCGAAAGATTCGACAAGCAGCCAGCATGCTCACTGAGTCCTATGATGGTGATGTGGATTTACAGCAGATCGCTGAAAAGATCGACATGGGTTACGAACACTTCCGCAAGGCATTTACGCATCACATGGGTAAGAGTCCCATGGCTTATCGCATCACCCATCGCATCGGACATGCTCAAAGTCGTCTGCTTGAAACGGAGGTCAGTGTCAGCGCGTTGGCTGAACAATTGGGGTACGCAGATGTCTACACCTTCAGCCGTCAGTTTAAACAATTCACTGGCCAGAGTCCGACTGCGTTTCGTAATCAATCAATGCCGCAAGGTCTTTGACCGTGTTCCAGTCCACTCCCACGGGGCGCTGCGTTGCGATCAGTTGTGGGATGGTGATGCCCATATTGTTTGCAAGACTTTGGGGTTTTAATGAAAAGCTATTTTGCTGTGGGTTCGTGAGTCCTGCTTGTTCGATGGATTGCATAACCTTGCCATGTGCTCCAGCTGTAATGGATGCAGTTTGACTTTGCGTGTTTAAGCAGACATTCAGATTCCCATCAAACTCCATGAGGCTTCCTTGCCAATCATCACGCGCGTAGAGTTGGTTGGTGACGATGAGATTGTTAAAGAATCGAAAGTTGGCAAGTTCACGCGCCATCGGCCCATAGGTCGGATGTGGTAGACTCAGCAAATTTCCCTGAGGCATAAAGACCGTATTGTGATACACCACAAATCCCGCGCCGGGAACAGCCACAAAACGCTTGGAAATCAGGCTGTTTTTGTCACTAAACCCTGTAGCTCCCATGTGATCACGTGCCCAGTTTTTGCCACTGGCTCCAATCTTAAATGCGCCAGGCATGTGTCCGACGAGTTGCCAGATTTTACCGAAGCTCTCCGATTGTGTGATCACATTGTCGTGAATGAAAACGGGACCCGGCCATGGTGTTCCACCAAGGGGTTGCCAACTGATCGGTTCGAAAACATCTTCGATCCAGTTGTAGGCAATGGTCACATCCGCTGCATGGTCTTCGGTTTCAATCGCATTGTCTACGAGTTTGTAAAACCGGTTATGTGTGATTTTCAAGTCTTTGGCCCAGCGGACGCCCCAGGTGGCAAGGCCTTCAAACGCATGATGGATGTTGGAGTTTTTCAAGACCCAGTGACTACCCACATTGCCAAGGATGCCGGTCTCATCATTTTTGATGTTCGTTCGGTCGGTGTTGTGTCCCTTGCGATGCCACCAATAGTACGTGTGCTTTTTAGCGATTGGAGTGTTGTGATATTTTTTGATGACCTGCATCGTATCTTCAAAGACTGGCTTGTTGCTGTAGTCGCAATGATCGACGGTGACATGATGGGTGGTGCGACTTTCATCAGGTGATTGAGCGCGGCCGCCAACACCAAAACGGCAACCAATAAACGTGCAGTCTTTAACCGTCACATGGTGGCGCATAGCAAGTACGCCCACAGCACCGGGGGTTTCAAAGGTCAGGCCTTGAATCACAACGTGGCCATCACCGTCACCTTCAATGACAAGGTTGGCATCAAGACCGTTGGGACTGAAGGTGTGACCGTTGGAGCCATGTGCGTTGATTGGCGAGGCGGCCATCACATGTTCATTGGGGTTCGTTGAGCCGTATTGCCCGGACTGTTCAAGTCGGACGTAGAGCATTTTATCCCTTAAATCATAGGTGAATCCGTTGGTTGGTCCCGGATAATCGTCAAAGAGCGTAAAGGTTTTAAGCGTGTCGAGATTGGGGTAGGGCATCAAGCCGATCTGGTCGTAAAGCACTCTTGCTGGCCAGTGATCCAAACTCGTGCGATAGAGTTGGAGTTTTTCATCCACACATTCCCATCGCACTTTCCCCTGACGAAGTGTCGGGTCAGCCAGTGTCAGGACGACGGCATTTTTTTGACTGTCAGTTGCCTTGATGGTGATGGGGTTGTCTGCTGTGCCATGATCTGTGATGCGGACCTGCTCTGTATAGACTCCAGGTGCAATGAGGACAGTATCACCGGGGATTAATTGTTGCGTCGCCCGACCGATGGTGCCAAAGGCCGTTTGAGGTGTCAGCCCATCTGCTTGATCCGTACCGTTTTTAGCTGAGACATGAAACGTTTGCGGTTCACGTTTGAGCATTGCCTGAGGCTTGGTGATGGATTTGCCAACGATGGATTCGATGGCAGATTCACTCAATGCTTGATTCCAGACTGCAAAGTTTGCGTAACAACTTGCGCTGCTTAATTCGTCTGCATTCTTTATGGATGAGTATCGTCGAGCACTCAGTGTCAGGATGTTTTCGCCCCCCATGGGGTTGATTTTGTCTGGAATATCCTTTGTGTTTATTTGATATGTAACGAGTTGGCCAGTTAGGGATTGAATGACGTAAAGTTCGACGGACTTGCCAGGTTGATAACAGACAAACAGGTCGTACCACGTGTTTGCTTGAAGCGGTTTCTCACTGACAAGGAAGACGGTGTTGGATCGATCTCCGCCGGAGACTGTGATGCATGGTCGTGGCCCGTCTGCATTCCATCCGTGCTTGGCAGTTAAGCCCAGTTCAATCCCACGCAATCCGTCTTGGGGGCGATGCCGGGACCATATGATTCCTTGGGGTTTTGGGCCAATTTTAATGCGAGTCCAGATGGTCTGTGTCCCGGTTTGCATCAGGGCATGATTGCTGCTGCCACGATATCGCAGGAAGTGTCCAGGCTTGAGTGTGATGCTGGCGGGTTGGTTGTCCTCGGCTTTGATGGGTAAGACCGCATCGGGTGCAGGTTGGTTGTCCAGTGCATAAGCTGTGAACGTCACCTGTCCTGTACTGTTGGACAATGATTCAGCGAATGCCCATACTGCGGTTGGCTTTGGACTGATTTGCGTATCAGCGTGGATCGTGTTGGATAGACAGATGGCCAGGAGGATGCATAGCCATCCATAGAACGTGTTGAACATCGTGATTGCTTTCAGTTTTGGATTTGAAATGAGATTGATTAATCAGGGACAAAATTACGTCGTGGTAACGACAAGGGCAGACGCTGTACATGGCCATCGACAAACATGAAGTTGGCATCTTCATGTCGGTCGGAGATGCGTGCGGTTTGGACGTTATGATCGGTACCGTTGAGCGGGCTGATACCTGCGTTTTCTTTCATGTCTGCAAAGTGCAGGATGTCGCTTGCTCGCAGCACATCGTCATAGCGTGTCCAACCTGTCGGGCTCAGCAGTGTTGAGCCTGCGACGTACCAGTTGAGGACGTAGGATCGGAATGTTTTGGATTCAGCTGCAGGGCAGTTCCACATGCCGTTGTCCGCATCAAAGTAATGGGTGTAATCCAGATACTCGGTGAAGTCCCATGTCCCGCCGGAGTTGTCCGGGCCGATGTTAGCGCGGAGCATGATATTGTCGTTGTCATTTGCGTAGACTTTCATGGCTACTTCAATCTGGCGGGCGTTGGAAGCACATTGGATGCTCTTGGATGCTTCACGTGCTTTGGATAACGCTGGAAGCAAAATTGCAATGAGCATCGAGATGATACTGATCACCACCAGCAACTCTATGAGCGTAAAAGCTTGGCGATGATGCTGTGTATGAAGGTGTTTAAACATGATTATGCTCCTGCGTTGGACAAGGATTGCTGTGTTTTATCTGAAGTGTTGGGCTTGACGGAGACCGTGGATTCACCGGGCAAGACGTCTACTTTGCGGTGATACAACATCTGTGTTGGCGGTTGCTGATTGCTTCCTGCGTTAAACCAATCAAGGATTTGTTCCATCAACTTATTCATGGGCTTGAGGTCCAGCGTGGTGATGCTTGGGGTACTCATCTTGGCGATGCGTGGCAGGTCTTGCGTGGCAACGGACATGTCTTTGCCAACGGTAATACCATGCTCGAAAAAAGCTCGGATGGCGGCCCGCGCGATGTTCAGATTACTAGCAAACAAAGCGGTGCAGTTCTCGAGCTTTCCATGATCCAGCGCATCGTTCATCAACTCATATGCCTTAAGGTCGGCATACTGAAAGTTCTCTACGGCTTGACACAAAATCACCGGCATGACATTGCGCGATTCACACCATTGTTCAAACCGTTCATCTACACGATCCGTATCATTGACGTCCGGCTCGGTGTTGATGTAAATGATTTTGCGATGACCCAAGTCGTATAGGTGATCCCATATTTTCTGAATGTCCTCCGTCGCACGATATCCAACACTCATCAAGCCATGCTCGGTCATGTCGCGGAAGACGATAGCCAAACGCGAGGCATGGCGCTTGAGCATATCCAGGAATAGCTTGGGCATTGGCTCACGTGGAGGCAGCAGGAAAATACCGTCGTAGTCAGCTTCCAACACCTCGCTGATGATCGTGTCATACAGCTTGGTAAAACCGATGGGGCGCAGAATACCTTTGCGTTTTTCGACGACCTCTTCCAACGCCATGTGAACTTTGCGGAGTGATTCAGAATCAAACGATGGCGAGATCAATGCGATCTTTGGACCCTTGATCGGTTCGACAGCTTGTTGACGAGCAGCGAGTCTGCCGTTGTCCAAACGTGTGAGTGTGCCTTCGCCAAGTAAGGCTTGCGTCGCCTTACGCGCTGTCATGTGACTGACGCCAAAGGACTGGGCGATCTGCCGTTCACTAGGCAAAGGGCGATGGTTGAATTCACCATCCTTGACCTGAGTACGAACCAGTTGAGCGATTTGGAGATATTTTGCAGCCATAATTCTCAATTTCAATATATAACAAATTTGTTATAGTCATGGCAACGCGCAGAGTCAAGCAATCATGCTGTAATTAATCATCTGTTGAACGAATAAATATCGCACTAATTCTTTTGGGATAGATATTTGTGGAACCAATTACGGGTCAGTGAAAATTTGCAGGCAATTGTGGCGATGGCTTATCAGGTTCAAGCTGGGAACGCATCCAGGAATTGTTCAACGGATCGCCAATGGACTGCATCCATGTCATGAGGCGTTGACGCAGGTGTTTTAAGATGTCGCTGGCCGTCGGATCATCAATGCGATTGTGCAGCTCGCCAGGATCGGTCTTCAGGTCATAGAGTTCGTGCGTGTCAGTTGGGTGAAAGACATATTTCCAATCCTGATTGCGGACCATGCGGATGGAGTAGAGTCCCTGCTGAGCACCTTGATACATGGCAAAGACATCTTCGCGCGGCGAAGGGTCAGCACCATTGGAGATGGCAAGTAAGTCCCGGCCTTCATAGGTCTCCGGGCAGGTGATACCAGCAGCATTACAAAGCGTAGTGGCAATGTCCAGTTCATGGATCACGAATGCATCGCAGGTTGAATGGTCGGAATTGATCTGGTTGGGCCAACGCATCATCAAGGGAACGCGCATGATGTCGTCATACATGTTGAAGTGTTTGTCGATCATGCCATGCCCGCCGCACATGTCGCCATGGTCGGTGGTGTAAATGATCAGCGTGTCGTTTAGGATGTTGCGTGCTTCAAGGTCATCAAGGATGCGGCCGAGTTGTTGGTCGAGCAATGTGATTTCAGCAAGATAGCGACTGACGACAGGTTGCCATTTTTCCCAAGGCAGGTCACGGATGCCCCAGTTATCAATGCAGCGTTGTTGCGAATAAGGTTTGTTTTGCAGGTTGTCCGGGAATCCAGGCCAAGGCGTAATGCCGCTTGGTGGGTAGAGGTTTTTCAACTCAGCGGGGATGCGGTTAGGCAGGTGCGGTTCGGAGGGATCCCATCGCATGAACCATGCATCGTTGTCGGTATTGGATTCGTACTTGTCGATCAGTGAGAGAACGTTGTCGACTTCCCATGCCATGCGCGATTGGTTGGATGTGATATGGGGATCGCATTGGCCAAAGTATTTTTGGGTTGCAGGTTGGTCTGCGATGCCTTGTGATTTTCGCCATTGGGTGTAGTGTTGCTCGGGCACAAAATCATCGACACCATGATCGGTCGGCAGACCGGCGACTTCGTGGTGGAACTTGCCAACCATCCCCACGTGATAGCCTTGGTCATTGAGCAGTTGCCAGAGTGTCGGAGCTTTGAGATTCGCAGGATGATAGGACTCGGTATGGGTGATGTTGATACAGCCATGTTGCGTTGGCCACTGCCCGGTGACCAGTGAGGCTCTTGCCGGCGAACAGATTGGCGTAGGTGTATAAGCATGGGTGAAGTTAATACCTTCGTTAGCGATGCGATCAAGATTGGGGGTTTTGATAAGTGGATGACCATTAACACCAACGCAGTCAAAACGATGTTGATCACTATGAACAAGCAGAATATTGGGGCGTTTGGCAGTCATGTTGGTATGATCCTCAATGAAGTGATTGCGTGTATTAGTTCCAAGCATGCTAGCAGATATTGCTGCTGATTGAAGCTGCTGTAAGTAATCAGTTGGGGACTATATAGTGATATAAGAAGTTTTATTGATTCAACTTGTATAAATGCTAGTAAAATATCAAATAGTGAATTTAAGTCCATTTTATGTGTTGCCACTGGACTTGGGATTAAAAGTCTATAGACTTGTATAGATCAAATGATCCGCAGTTACACAGGTTTCCGATGACTGATCAACCCAACATTTTGCTCATCATGACCGACCAGCAACGGTACGATTCGCTGGGCTGTTATGGTGCTGAGTTTGCACATACGCCACGGCTTGATGCGATGGCAAAGCAGGGCGTTCGCTTTGAACACTGCTATGTGAACAACCCGATCTGTACACCGTCACGCGCCAGTTTGATGACTGGCCAAAACATACTCGATCATGGTGTCCACCAACTCTATGGCAAGCTGGCAGATAATTTCACGCTCTTCCCCAAGCACCTTCAATCGCTTGGCTATCACACCTCGCTGGTTGGCAAGTTGCATGTCAGTGATTACAAAATCGAAGCCGAAACCCGTCATCCCAACGATGGGTTTGATGATTACTATTGGTGTCACGATCCGACGATCGCCTTGGATTCGAAGTTCAATGGTTATGCCAATTGGCTCAGTAAAAAAAATCCGACTTACCTTGAAGAACTCAAGCTAAAGCGATGGGGTGCGCCCGCTCCGGCAGATTTGCACATGACGACTTGGGCAGCTCAGCAGACCGTTGAACTGATCCGAAATCGCAAAGACGATCAGCCATTTTTTATCAAGATGAGTGTGTTCGATCCACATAATCCGTATCACGATTGCCCGCCCCAATATGCAGCCAAAGTTGACATGACGAAGATGCCGCAGCGCATCGGCATGGATACCGACATGAGCAAACAACCTCAAGGTATCCAACAGGAACATGTCGGCTCATACATGGGGGCATATTCCAAGTTCACCGATGAGGCCATTACCGACATGCGCCGCGGATACCATGGCTCGGTTTCCTTGATCGATGAAAAGGTCGGCCAGGTCCTCGATGAACTGGAACAACAGGGCATTGCGGATAACACATTGGTGATTTTTGTCAGCGATCATGGGGACATGCTCGGCGATCATCAGTTGTTGGCTAAAGGTGCATTTTTTTATGATGCTTGTACACGAGTGCCGCTGTTGATGCGTTGGCCCAAACAGCTCAAAGCAGATCAACTCCGCAAAGACCTTGCGCAGGTCAATGACCTGGCTGCGACGATTCTTGCTGCTGCAGGAATGTCTCACGATGCAATAGCAACAGCGATGCCCGATGCGCATGACCTGCTGCATAATCAAACGCATACGGTGCGTGATACAGCGGTCTGCCACTATCTAAACACCGGTATCAGTAGTACCAGTACGCTGACGCCCAACTATTTTGACCCACCGATTTATGCATCAATGATCCGCGATGACCAGTTTAAACTCAATGTCTATTGGAGCGGGGCGGATGGGAGAGAGTGTCAGTTGTTTGATATGCACAATGATCCGCACGAGTGCAATGACTTGATTGATGATGCAGCGTTTACAGAGGTCAAAACGCGATTATTTACGCAACTTGAATCTATCGTGGAAGGGCAATCGTTCATTGCACCTTGCAGTTAATTTACAAATGAGGCTTTGAAAAACCAGAATGCGTTTTCACCGCCAAGACGCCAAGAACGCGAAGGTTCACAAGGCAGAGACTTTCCTTTGTTTTAAGAATTTTTTCTGGGTTTGAACTCTGCGTCCTTGGCGTCTTGGCGGTAAAAAATGAATTGAGTTTTTCAAAGGTCCCCAATAAGGTTTTGGTTATGAAGTTACAAGGTATTGTCCCGCCGATCATCACACCGCTTAAAGATCGCGATGTGTTGGATGTTGATGGGTTGGAAAAACTCGTCGAGCATATGCTTGGTGGTGGGGTGCATGGCATATTTGTGTTGGGATCCACAGGTGAAGCGCCGAGTTTAAGCTACGCGGTTCGTCGTGAAATGATCACGCGAGTTTGCAGGCAGGCAGGCGATCGCGTGCCGGTGGTGGTCGGCGTGACGGATACTTCGATTACTGAGTCGTTGGTATTAGCGGGTCATGCTGCGGATAGCGGCGCTGATGCGATCGTTGCTGCGCCGCCGTTTTATTTCCCGTCTGACCCACCAGAATTACTTGAGTATTTTCAGCATTTAAATAGCGACTCACCACTGCCGTTGATCCTGTACAACATGCCGGGTTTGACGAAGGTGAATATGACCGTTGATACCGTTGAAAAGCTCATGGTCGAACCAAACATCGTGGGTATCAAGGACAGTTCGTGCAACATGATGTATTACCAGAAACTGTTGAAACTCGCCCCAAAACGCGAGGGTTGGTTTACGCTCATCGGTCCAGAAGAATTACTCTGCGAGTCGGTGATGCAGGGCGGTCACGGCGGCGTCAACGGGGGTGCCAACCTCGCTCCCAAGTTGTACGTGGATACCTACAATGCAGTGATCAATCAACAATTCGACAGAGCATTGGCAATCCAAAAACAGATTCTTCAACTCGGTGATGCACTCTACGGCGTGGGCAAACATGTCTCGTCCTGTGTCAAAGGCATCAAGTGCGCCTTGTCAGTTCTTGGGATTTGTGATGACTATATGGCTGACCCGCTGCATCGATTCCGTGAACCCGAACGCAAAGTCATCATTGAGCATCTGCAAAAATTGGTTGCTGATGGCGTGTTGGATTTGAGTCTGTTTACGGATCACACATTGGGGTAAGTGACATGGAATCCAACAATGCACAACGTGCATACGAACACGTCTTTGGCAAACTCGTCTCCGGCCAATACAAACCCGGCACGCGTTTGCGATACGGTCCCATTGGTAAAGAGATCGGCGTTAGTGCGACACCGGTTCGTGAGGCGATTGGTCGACTCGCATCCCAAGGCTATGTCAGTCTCGTCCCCAATCTCGGGGCTGTGGTGCGTGAGCCGGATCGTGATGAAATTGTTGAACTCTATGAAATCCGCACCGCATTGGAATGTTGTGCAGTGCAAAAGGCAGCAAGCAATCGCACGACACAACAACTGGATTATCTCGTTGAACTCTTAACTCAGATGAGACAGTTTGCGACTTTGCTTCGCGATGACAAGTTGGCGGTTCTTTCACCGGAGCAAATGAACCATTACCTGGCGGTGGATGAATCCTTCCATGCGTACATCATGCAACTGGCAGGTAACAAGCGACTGCTGAAAATGGTGCGCGATCTGCGAATCCTTGCACGGATTTTTCGTGACTACGAACGTGATCGACCACGATTTAAACAGGTGGTCTCCACCTACCGATATCACGCTCAGTTGGTCAACGCGATTCGCAAAGGTTCTGCTGACAAGGCAAGCCAATGGATGAAACAGCACATTATGACCGGTTTGGCTGAAATGCTTCACAGTCATGATAAGCGTCACGCTCAGTCACAGTGGGATTGATTGCGAGTGCAAACCGTCAATGTCTGGCTGTTTATATGGCCTTGGATTGACTAGGGTTTAAGGATAATTTCAATAAGGCAAATGGTTTGGGCATCAGACGTTGTTTTATTGAAAAATCACAATATTTACACCGATTTTCTTGACTGTATATCAGACAGGCCTAAAATTCAGCCAACCAGAGTTAACGTTAACCTCACTGTAAAGTCCAAGCTCAGACGGGTGTATCGAGATGACCATGAACAAGACCACTTCAATTGATACGCCACCTGTTGGCAGTCGCGTGACAATCAGTGACATCGCGCGCATTTTCGAGGTCTCCGCGATGACGGTGAGTAAGGCACTTAATCACAAGCCGGGCGTCTCGCCGGATAAGGCGGATGCGATTCGCAGCTATGCACAGAGTATCGGTTACCGTCCATCGCATGCTGCCCGATCCCTGCTCAAAGGCCGGACACATACCGTGGGCATTTGTATCCGCGAAGGCGAAAGTGCCAAACCCTGGGGTTATCCCTGGCTGTATGGCTTGATGCGTGAAATTGGTTTGGCGCTTAAGCCTCACAACATGCATGCTCAGACTTGTCTGGCTCCCGGCGGTGCTGCGGAGTGTCGTCAAGCCATTGAACACTTCATGGAGATTGGCGTCGAGTCGTTAGTCATTGGACCGTTAGGTGCGGTTGAAGAGTATCACCAGATCGCGGATTTACTTCAGCATTGCCCGCATGTGTTGGCATTTGATGCTGTCGATGATCTGCCTATTGATCACGTCAAGTGGAATACCTATCTCGGCGGGCAGTTACTTGCCAAGCATCTGTCTGAATTGGGACACAAGCGATTGATGGTGTTGGGGGTCAGTCAGCGTGAATTGGATCATCCAAGTCTGCATGTACAACTCAACGGCCTGCGTGATGCAGCAAAGATGCTTGGTCTTCGCATTGATTCGCAGGACATGTATCGACTTCATCAGGTAGAAGATATCCCGCGGATACTCAAAGATGTTTATACAAAGACTGCTCCGCCAACTGCTGTGTTCTGTCACAACGACTGGGTGGCGATGCATGCGATTCAGTCACTGACTGCGATGGGGCTTGGTGTACCTGATGATGTTTCAGTGACCGGGTTTGATGACCTGCCTGTTGCACAGATCAGTACGCCGGGACTTACAAGTGTCGGATATGACCTTAAGTCCTATGCTCGAAAAATAGCGGAAATTGTTGTGGATCGTGTCACTTCTCGTTTTGAGACATCAGGTGATGGGGTTGCACTACCCTCAATGATCCGCTGGGAGTTGGAACCCAAGTTAATGATTCGACAATCCACATCCATGCCTAAAAGCAAGGCTTCAAGGAGACTTAAATGATGACTGCCGTTGTGAATCATGACCAAACTTCCGGGGTTGTGCTCACGCGTGGTAACAGTGCTATCTCAAGTCGTCTGTCAATGCGATTAGGCTTTACTCTCATTGAATTGCTGGTGGTGATATCCATTATTTCATTGCTCATTGCGATTCTCCTTCCAAGTCTTTCCAAGGCACGTCAGGCCGCACGTGCGATTCAATGTTCCACGCAGCTTAAGCAGCTTGGCGGCGCGTTACTCACTTACAGTTTTGAATTCAAGGATTGGTTGCCAAGCAACACCACCGCTAATACCTGGGCCAGCCAAACCACCATCAATGGCTCGCCTGCATATGCAACCGTCTGGTGGCAGGCACTCTACTATCACAAATACATGCCCAGCCATGAGATTTATTCTGACCCGGTGACCGATCACAAAATGGCCTACACCGACCCGGATAATGTTGAAAATACCAACGTCTCCTACGGTCTCTCAGGTTACGGTGAAAGTGGTGATTCAAGCATGATCCGAACGGGCAATATGACAAAGCCCTCGGTAAGTATCGGCTTGGTTGAAGATACCGTGGAGGGTGGCTTTCGTGAAACCGTCCCGTTGCGGCGTGCCTATGGCTATAACCGACCCGATAGTGCTGGCAAGTATCAGTCACTGGGTTACTACGTCCCACATAACGGATCGTTCAATATCCAACTCTACGACGGCCACGTTGAACGTGTCAGCCCGCAATTGCTCAATGACGAAGCACCAGCAGTGGCGCTGATGAGTCAGATGAAAAAGTATGTCTCCAGTTATCACTCCAATGATGCCAATGGCGATTACTTTTTCTACAAGCCCGATGGCTATCGTTAATCCAATTGTCTGAAGAACAATCAACCGGGCGAAACCTGCATGCCGTATTCGCAGGCCCGGTATCACGCTAAGCAATTTGTTTCAAAGGTTCATCATGAAGTTTGTACAGTTACGCCACCAGCCTGAAAAGACCGAACTGTTTCTGGGATCACCCAGCATTGTTCGACTGCCCGATGGGACGCTGGTCGCCAGTCACGATTATTTTGGCTACAACAAAAACGATAACATCGAAAGTTCCAAACTCGCAGTCAGCAGCATCTATCACTCATACGACGACGGGCAGACATGGACGGATACCATGCCCATCATCGGTGCGTACTGGTGCTCACTGTTTTTGCATCACGGCGACTTGTATCTTATGGGCTGTGATCGCAAGCATGGCAATATTGTCATCCGCAAAAGCACCGACGGCGGATACCAATGGACTACGGCCGACACCGCAAAGACTGGCCTGCTCTTTGAAGGTGGCCAAGGGGATCAGGCACCTAACTATCACTGCGCACCGGTTCCGTTGGTCATCCACAACGGCAGAATATTCCGAGCCTACGAAGACAACCAATCCACTCATTGGCCAACCGGCTTTCAGGCCTTTGTCATTTCTGCGCCAGTCGATAGTGACCTGCTGGATGCATCCAATTGGACGATGAGTAACAAACTCACATTCGATAGCAGTAAAGTCCCCGACGACTGGGGCGATCACGGGCCTGGCTTTTTGGAAGGCAATGTCGTCGTCGATCCCAAAGGCCAACTCTGGGATGTGCTACGAGTGAGTACCGAACCGCACTCGGACTTCGCAGCATTCGTCAAAGTTTCCGACGATGGCAAAACAGTATCGCTGGACTATGAAAATGACATCATCAAATTCCCCGGCGGGACGCATAAATTCGTCATCCGCCGTGACCCAGTCACAGGCATGTACGTGAACCTCAGCAACAAGAACACCGTCCCCAGCTTTGCATCACAACGCAACGTCCTCACCATGTCAGTCTCAAAAGACCTGTGCCATTGGCAAGTTTGCAAAGTCATCGTGCAAGACGATTCAGGACACCGTGAAAAAGACTCCCTGCGACTTGTGGGTTTCCAATATCCAGATTGGCAGTTTGATGGTGATGATCTGATTATCCTTTCGCGGACTTCCTATCGCGGCGCACGCAGTTTCCATGACTCCAATCGAATCACCTTTCATACACTCAAAAATTTCCGTCAGTACTTTGATACCACACTGGAATTCTAATCATGTCCGGCAAACCCAATGTTATTTTGATCATGACCGACCAGCAGCGGTGGGACTTTCTCTTCTCAGCTAAAGGGGGATCGTCGCCCATATCCAACATCGACAATCTTACAGTTGAAGGTGTCACTTTTGATCACTGCAATTCTGCCGCAGCGTCAGTAATTGCTGAATCGCTCTGATGGATACCAGACGATGCAAACTGCCAACGCATGAACTTATTTAATTAATCATCACTTGAATTGGAATAGCAATATGAAACGCATTCTTTCACTCTTTGTCTGCTTGTCTCTGATGTGTACGTCCATGCTCTATGGGCAGGGAAAAACGGTGATTCAGCCGCAAGTCAATCTGTATGTCAAAGGAGCAGCAGGGGACAAAGTCATCAAGATCGACGAAGGACCGAGCGATTTGCTTAAGCTCTACCACCCCGGTTGGCTCAAGGGTGAGAAACGTCAAGCCTTCCTTGCAGTCGTCGGCCCAGACCTATCCGACCAATGGCAAGACTACCAATTCACATTCACCCCGCAGGACTCCGGCGAAATCGAGTTGGCATTAAGTGGTCGTATCCACAAGCAGGCTGATGGCCAGCGTGCCAAGGTGTACACCGTCTATGACAACATTCAAATCACTGGTAGTGAACTGAAAAATCCCGACTTTGAACAAACCGATGACATCGGCGGATTCATCGCATGGCATTCACGTTGGGGAGCCCAACCTTTCAAAACCGACTTGGGGGAATCGGCAAAAGTTTGGGCAGGTAATGAACTGACACAAAATCTCAAGGTCACCGCCAATCAAACCGTGACCATCAATTTCAAAGCCAAAGCCTTTGCACCATTCGTCGAAGAGAAGGTTGCTGATGTAGACGATGGCAAACCTTCGAGACGTGAACTTGAAGATGCACAGGAAGGGATGTTCCCACCGTTGTGGTATCCATTAGCATCAACTAAAGAAGGACAAAATCTCGATAAACGCTGGGCTAATGTCGAGGTTGCCAAGCAAGTGAAACTTGATGATCAATCTGCGGAGTACCTTAAGGACATTACCACGGATCTGCAAAAACGCCTTGATTCAGGTGAGAAAATGATCCTGATCCCCAATGGCAAGTTCCGTGTGACCAAACTGGTGATCCCCGCTGATGTCACAATCAAGGGCTCAGAAAATTCACAGCTCATTTTTGCATCCGACAAGCCGGAGTTTGAAACGCTCATCACACTCACTGGCAACAACACGACGCTATCCCATTTAAAACTTTCAATCACAGATGATCTGCTGACCAAACTCCATGCCAAAAATGAACACAACTTGATGGTGGGTGAAGGTCTGAAAAATATCAAAATCGACCATGTGAGATTTGAACTCACTGACAAGCAATACATCGTCCAACGTCTATCACGTCAACGACCTGGGACACGTTCGCTGATGGGGATTCGGTGGACGATTCTCCAACTGTCAATGTGTGAGGATATCGAAGTTTCCAACTGCTACTTCAAGAACTTTTCGCTGGGTGTTCGCACGACACATTGCTCGCGCGTGCTCTGTCATGACAACGTGGGAATCAATGGGCAGCATAACTTGTTGAGCTTCTATCATGGCAGCGAATACATCAAGTTTTACAACAACTGGTTTAGCCACGTGAAGCATCCGTTGGTATGGGATGGCGGAGACTGCTCGCCGCAAAACCAGCGACTGGTCCCGAATCTGCCCCGTGATGTGATGCGGAATATGCTGCCAACGGATAAGGATTATGCGATCCATATGACCGGCACGTATGAAGTCTACTGTCACAATAATTACGGTGAGTATGGCAAAACGTTGCTCTGGGGTCGTAAAGGTCGACGCGTCATCATGACCGCCAACTCCTCGAAATATCAATATGACATGGCGCTTGACGCTGAGGGTTGCGAGGAAGTCATCGTTGCCAACAATATCTGCACCAACTCCAAAGCTGCAGGCATTGGCAGCTTTTATCACAACGACAAGACCGTCATCACCGGCAATATGGTGATCATTGAAGACATCGGAGATGATATTTACAAAGGTCAATTCATTCGCCTGCATTCATCACATGGCACGCAGTCAGGTAAGACTATCATCTCGGGCAATCTGTTTGTCAGCCACCTTAAAGAACCACGATTTATCAAGATCGACCAGGTGCGTAATGTCCTGATCAATGGCAATAAATTCGTTAACGGAGGCATCCTCACCAACCCCTACGGAGGCGGGAAAATCACCGCGACCAGCAACACATTCATCAACCAATTACCCGGTCAACCAACTTTGATTTTCATTAACAAAATCATCAAGGAATTAACCTTCCGCAACAACACCTTCATCAATGAAAATCAGGAATCACAATCAGGTGATCCAGCAATCCTGCTTAACTTTGAGGTGACCAAGAAGCTCGCATCCGAACGCCCGGACACCATTGCCAATGATGTTTTCCGACAGATCGACGGCAACAGCTTTCGCGGTTGGGCCGTGCCGATCGGCTTTAGCAATTTGCCCGATGGCCCTTATCCTGCTCGTGTGATCCTGGTGAATAATTTGTATGAAGGTTCACTGAGTATCCCTGCGAATTTGAGCAATGTCATCAACAAGAACAACATCCAGATCGGTCAGTGAAATGTAATGTGATTGGTGATTTTGAGCAGGCTCTTGATAGTCAGTTTACTTGAATACTTAGTCCATGTTGACCGTCGCGCCGCCGATGAGGACTTGGCCGGTATCTTCATCTTCGACCTTGCGTCGGTCAATAACAAAGCCGACGAATTTGAGTGGCAGCTTCACCTGCTTGTCATCATCCTTGCCACCCCATGTGCCGTATCCAGCCCGTGGGTAGGTCATGTCACAAGTGATCGTTTTCCAGCCATCCCAGTTGATGGGAGTGATGGTCCATTGATGGGTTCGCCCGTTGGCATCATTGCAGACAATACGCACCGGGTGATTGCTTTTGTCACCTTTGACTTCAAAACTCAATGACTTGGGCATGGTCTGGAATGCAAAGGCTTCTTTCAATGCGAAGTGTGTGTAGGCAAGCTTTTTGACTTTGGTGATGTCATAGCAGAATACCAATGCCGATTTTTCGCCGGGTGTCTTTTCGTCTGTGGCTTTGACTGCAGCGGTCGGTCCCTGGTTTTGCCCAGTGATCCGCCATGCGTCGATATGTTTGGCATCAAAGAAGTCCGCAAGCGACTCATCAGCAGTTGTCACTGAAGGCAAAATGGCTAACAAACTCACAAGCACAATCAATTGACCGAAGGTGGACATGGTTGACTCCTTTATGAATGGTGATTGTCATTGTACCTGTTCTTGCTTCAAGTTGAATACTCTGTGGTATGTCACAAATACATCTATAAACAAAATCATGAGTTTTTAGATTGACTTGAGCCTGGAGGGTTCTATGATATAAGAGTTAATCTGATATATATCAGATATGGCTACGATTGCATGGCAAGTTGATCTTCAACATTTCAATCTCTAGTGAGGATGTTCATTGATGTCTCATACACACTTCCAGATCAATGCATTATCTTTCGTCTTGTCATTGGCTAGCGTGGGAACGTTTTGCTTACCAGCCATGGCGGACTTGCCTTTGCAACCAGGGGTCCCGCAATCCTGTGGTGTGCAGTTAAAGACGCACAATTTCAGCGTCAGCACGATTGATCAAGTTCACGACACGGGCTTTAGTACCTTTCGGCGGGGCGTCTACTGGTATGCAGTTGAAAAGGAAAAAGGCGTCTACAATTTTGATGCGTATCAGAAGGAATTCGATCACGCTAAACGCAAGGGCATGCGCATCCTTGGCTGTCTTTTTGGTAGTAATAAACTTTATGAAGATGATGGCCGAGGCGGCATTCAAACTCAGGCAGGGCGCGAAGGCTTTGCTAACTTTGCAGCAGCGGTCGCCAAGCATTTCAAAGACCATGACATCCTCTGGGAAGTCTGGAATGAGCCGAACATCCGTACCTTTTGGCGTAAAGATGGGACGCATAACTCCGAGCCTTTTGCCCAGGAATATACCGACCTGTGCAAAGTTGTTTTGCCAGCGATGATCAAGGCCGACCCCGATGTCTTTGTCATGGTTGGTTCGGTTTCCAACTACTGGGACCCCAGCTATCAATGGACTGAACATTGCTTTGCCAAAGGCATTCTCAAGACTGGTATCCGAGCGTGGTCCGTGCATCCCTATGGTGTGAAGACGCCTGAAGAATTTGCCATCGGCCACAAGATCACACGGGATCTACTCATCAAGTACAGTAGCCCCGACATGATCATGCTCAATTCCGAACGCGGCTTTGCAGTGAAAAAACCCAAGACCGAACTGGAACTTGAAGGCTGGTCCGGTGGCAAAGAAGCAGAACTTCGCAAATATCAGGCATGGCATTTTGTCCGCCAATTCATGCTAGACCAACTGCACAATGTCCCGCTGACCATTTGGTACGAATGGGATGGTGACACCTTTGGCATGATGACGCCCGACAAGTCGCGCCCAATCTATACCGCTGCCAAAGTCATGATGAGCCAACTTAATGGCTATGCACTGGAGCGTCGCATCACTACCGACAATGAACGCGACTACCTGCTGATCTGGACCAATCCGCAAGGTAAACGCCAACTCGTCGCGTGGACGTCTCCTCCTCCGGGCGGCTTCCCCGATGAAACCCGTGCCCACGATGTCTCCATTGATACCAAAGCAGCAAGCTTTATCATCACCGACATCAACGGCAAGGCGACATCAACCAACCAACTCAAACTCAACCTCACTGGTAGTGTCCAATACGTTACGCTTCCAGAAGGTGTCACCTTAGGCAACGTCACCTCCAGTAAACCCGCGCCCCTTCAAGCCACCGGCGGCGAATCACCTGAGGGTCTTGATCTGCAACTCTTCAATTCAGATAGCAATTGGAAATTCATCAAGAACACCGGCGAAGGTTCATTCAACGTTGCTACCGATACCGACGGTACACCCATCGGCGTGACCCAATACGATTTTTCCAATCCCTATGGCAAGTCCACGCCCTATGTCATCGCCTTGGTCAAAACCAACATCGCATCTGCTGATTACCTGTCACTCGATGCCCGCAGTGATTTGGCACAAAAACTCACCTTCCGCGTTTCCGATTCCACCGGCCAAACCTTGCAGTACAAGACACGTCTGCGTGGTGGTGGTCATTGGGAAAACATCCGAATTCCCCTTAACCGCAAGCTCGAACACTGGGGCGGTGCCAACGATGGCAAGGTGCATTTTCCAATCACCAGTATCTCCATGAATGTTCCGCGTACCCAAACCGACAAGCTCGCAGGCAAAGTTGAGTACGCTCGCGCGGTGGCTTTGGGAGCATCTACGTCAGCGACCGTCGCAGCTGTTTCACCAGCCACTTCGACAGATGCCAATCAAGGTGTGACTGAAGGTGACCTCAAACTTTTTGAAGCCGTCGCCAATTGGAAATTCCTCAAGAACACCGGTAATGGTAGCTTCAAAATCGACAAGCAGGATGGCCAGAATGTCGGCGTGCTGGACTATGACTTTACAGCTTCCACCACCAAATCCACTCCCTATGTGTTGGCAGGCGTGCCGATCCTCGTGGGCAAAGGTGCGAGCATGATCAACCTCAAAGCCAAGTCCGATGTTGCGCAGAAACTCACCTTCCGAGTCATTGATTCCACCGGCCAAACCTTGCAATACAAAACGAAAATCAATGGCCTTGGCGATTGGGAAACCATCCGCATCCCCTTAAACCGAAAGCTCGAACATTGGGGCGGTGCCAACGATGGCTTCGTGAACTTTCCAGCCAAGCATCTATATATCAGCGTCCCGATCCCCAGCAAGGATCATCCCAAAGGAACCGTGACGTTCAGCCAGATTGCAGTAGTTAAGTAAACGCATCATGCCTTTGCGAGCCGGGCCGTGTCGGCCCGATGCCTTGATGTGTTGTATCATTTATTCATGTCACATGATCTGAATCCCAATGCAACCACTTGGCACATTGCCTTCGGTACGTATGCCACTCGGTTGCATGGCGATGATCGTCCCACGGTTGATCGTGAGCACAATCAACCGGAGCAAGCATTCATCCAGTCGGATCAGTCGCGTTATGAGGATCAAACCTCCCGACTCAAAGATGATCCAATTTATCTTGCAGCACCACAACGCGCGGTGATTGAATCACTCGTGCCTGCGATTTGTGATCGGGGCGGTTGGACCTATCGCATCTGTGCTGCACCGCTCGAAGGCGATCACGTGCATGTTCTGCTTGATGCGAAACTGTCCGTTGAACCGGACGCCATCATGATGTGGCTTAAGCGTTGGCTTGGGCAGGAGCTTTCACAAAGATGGGGTAAGCCTGTCACATCATGGTGGGCCCAGTGCGGTTCAACCAAGCCGGTGAAGGACATAAAATATTTGAATAATGTCTTCGATTACATCCGGCGTCAACGCACATTGCCGCAAGGTAAAATATGACTTTGTCTGCGACAAATTCGGATCGACACGATCCGGCTCACTAAGACAAAATGCATGTCATACATGATGAATTGAATACGATGTGCCCATCATGCCTTTGCGAGCCGGGCCGTGTCGGCCCGATGCCTTGATGATATATATACCCGACAACGAATCATTCTTAGGTCACAAGACAGTGGCGTCAAGATTTAATTTTAATTGCGGGCCGACGTGTAAATCACCGTTTGAAATTGATCGTTTTGTCATCGGTCACGGTGATATTTTCCGTGCTGGTTTTGCCATCCGGCCAGGTGATGGTGAGTTGGTGTTGGCCTTTGAAGATGCGGTTATTGACTTCACCTTGAGCATTACTGCTTACTGTGGTGTTCGTCCACCAGTCTTCAAAGAGCAGCTTTCGCATCGTCAAATCATGGGGGCGGGGCTTGAATTGTTTGTCGAGATAGGCAGCTTCGGGACGCCAATGTCGACCTGCCCAAAAGCCCCAACTCAACAGGCCATCGACTTGCGGATGAGCAAAAATAGCGGTGAAGAAGTCGCGGGTATAGTATGCCATCAGCTGGGGATCATCGGAGTTGATATCAAATTCGGTGACCTTGATGCGCAGGCCAAGTTCCGAGTAACGGTCGAGAATTTCCCAAAGTCTTGTTGGCGAAGTCATGGCTGCGCCGAAGTGTGCCTGCATGCCGATGGCTTGGATTGGTGCGCCACTTTCAATGAGGTCTTTGGCGGTGTCGTAGAAATATTGCTGATGTGTTGACCAGTGATTGCCTGCGGTGAGAATGCCATAGTCATTGAGAAAGAGTTGGGCGTTGGGATCACCTTTGCGGGCAAGTTTGAACCAGTCCGAGAGGACACCCTTGCCATGCGGCGTGCCCGGTGCGTCGAGAAGATCCATGATGTCGTGGTTGGCAAAGGTTTCGTTAGCCACATCCCAATCATCAATTTTGCCTGCCATGGTGGTGGTCATCCATGTGATACGTTTTTCGACTTCTTGGCGAAGTTGCGTGCGAAGGGATTGGTTTTGAGGATTGGCTTTGAGTTGTTCGATGAGCTTGCGGACTTGTGCAGGTACATGTCGAGCGCTGGGCCAGACAAGGACATGACCGCGCATGAACAGGTCATTGTCCTGGACGAACTTGATACCTTTGGCGACTGCTTGATCATCGGTATGGCCATGCGTGTTAAACCACTTGAGTCCATTTTCAAAGACCACTGCGTTAAAACGTTCCAGGAACGCTTTGCTGTAGGTGTCCACATGCTCATCGCCGGAGTTGAAATAGCGGATGTTAAATGCGCTGCCAAAGGCAAAGGCATGACGCTGTTGGGCGATGTGAACTTTAGCGCCTTGAATTGGTTTGCCTTGCGAATCTGTGAAGGTCAGCTTCAAATTTGCTTTACGGTATTGGTCGATGCGTTTGGCTGCATCGGTTCGCCAGGGTGCGTCGGCTGCCATGCCTTTGTAGGTTGCCCGAGTCTTGGGTAGATCGTTAACGGAGACACGATTGCCAAAGTCGATGAAGCTGATGTTGGCAAGTTCGATGACCTGTCGGGCTGCTGCAAGATGCAAGGCAATGACCGAACCGTTGGGATCAAATGCGTAGCCTTTGCGTGCGACAAAGGGATGGTAAATCGTGGTCCATTGTGTGCCGAAATCAACGCGACTGCTCATGGCTTTGTTATGCGGTGGGCCGTTGCGTTCGACATTGGAATGGATCGTGCCTTCCTGATTCATCGATTCGATACAACGTGCATCGTACTTGAGCAGGTAGACATCACCTTCGCGAATGGCAGTTGGGATGCCGATGTTCATTTGGACATCCCAGCGATAGTTACCGGGTTTGTCGACGGTGATGCGGTAGGCATATTTGTCGTTGGTGGTCGGGACAATTTGGACGTTACCGGTTTTGCCTGCGAATCGCATTCCCGCCATATTCCCCGGCGTTGGTTGCGGGGCAAGGATGACATTACCACCGTCTGGCATGGTGTCAGCAGAAGCGATGCTTGTAAAAATAAGGCCAAAAGCGAGACAGGCGTAGAGCAATTTCATGGACATGGACTCTCTATCAAAGTGGAGTTGTTGCAGGATTCACAAAGGACAATCGCACTAGCATGCCATGAGATGCATGATTCGTAAAGCGTTTTCTTTTGCAAATTCGTTTGCAAATTGGGGCAGGTTTTTAAGTGCTTTGGATGGTGCGTGTTGAAGGTAATTTGAATCAATGCACAGGATGTAATGTTCAATACCGAACGTTGACATTCTTGCGATAGATTTCCGTGTCGTTGTTTCCACCGTACTTAAGAGGAGCGACATGACCGTCAACAAAGGCAGTATTGGCGCGTCGGTTATTCATGTGTCGATAGCGAATTTCACCGACGTTGGTATCACCCCAACTTGCTGCATCACGATTTTCACCAGCACGAGCGCGATCCGATGGTGAACCGGTCACACCCCAGACAAGATAGGTGCTGTAGTAAATGCGGTCGGCATCGAGACCCAGGCCAACTGATGCGCAATTGCCGCCGCCAATTTGGGTGCCGTCATATACCATGTAAAGGTCAGATGGATTTTTGACATCATCAATTCTGGCAGGTTTACGAACGCCGGTGAAGGGACCTCCAGATGATTCATAGGTACTCACATCAGGCATCAAACGCGGGTGAACTGAATAGTGATTGGGATTGCCGTTGGAAGCCGTTGGGGCGATGGAATCGGTGTCCGCAAAAAAGCTCAGTGCCAATGGATTTTTCAATGCAGCTTGCTGAGCAAAAGTCACACCACCGATGCCCATGGTGTTGAGCGTCAGAACCATCCAGTTGGTGGCATTGCCAGCGCCAACCACCGCATCGGAGGCTGTACCTGGTGGCAGGGATTGGCGATAGTCCTGTGAATAGACGATCAACGATTGGCCCATCTGCCGCATCTTGCTCATGCACTGTGTGGCGTTGGCGGTCTTCTTGGCCATTGCCAATGCCGGCAGCAAGACGGAGATCAATAGTGAAATGATCGAAATCACCACCAGTAATTCAATAAGGGTGAAGGCCTTGGTCTTGTGATTGGATTGTGACATGAGCGGTGTCCTTCTTTGAATTGTACGACTCAATTTGACAGTAAGTCGAATCAAATGGCAGTGAAGTTTCGAGCATTCAAAAAATACGATTTCTCAATGTTGGACGGTCTGTGAGTCGGATGTGATTCCATTTGCTGACAGAAAGCCGAAACAGTGTGAGAAACATGTTTCTCATGATAGCGCCGCAGAATCGCAAGTCAACACAAAGGGATCAAAAAAGTGTGGTTTGTGAAAGTGATCAACAGATCAATGGCATTGTTATCAAGAGACGACGGCATCGTAGCAGCCAAAGATGGATTAGTATCCGTGATGGCTGTAAAGTATTGATATTATTTTGGATATGATAATAAGTGCAGATCAGCTTGGGACAGGGCCAATTGAGCCACGCAGTTCCAACCAGGTGTTCAGGACATGGCGTAAAGGTGGGGCATCGGGATTTGCCAGGAGTTTTAAAGCGACTTCTGCGGCTGCAGCACCGACTTGTCGAGCATCCTGACAGACGGCTGCCATTGGTGGGAAGGTGTCCATTCGCAGATCCGCATCATCAAAACCAAGGATCGAAAACTGGCTGGGGATGCTGATTCCAAGGTTTAACGCTTCGTGCAAAGCGCCGATTGCTGTCTGGGGGTCAGTGATGAAAACTGCTGTGGGGTCAGGAGTTAACGCCATAAGTCGATGGATCAGTTGTGGTCCGCTTCGTCGTTCAGCGGGCAGCCGGATCACCAGCGATTGATCTACCTCAAGTCCTGATTCAGTCAATGCTTGCGCGTAGGCATTGTAACGATCCGTATGGTCATCATCATTTTTCCAGTTCATGCAGATGGCAATCCGTCGATGCCCCAGACTGATCAAATGACGGACACCTTCCAGGCTGGCTTGACGCGAATCACTGCGGACGAAACTGACTTTGGCTTCATCACCTTGATCGGCAAAACGTTCTGCTATGACGACACTTGGGAATCCTTCAGCGGCAATTTGAGCACATAAATGACGATCACGGGAACCGCCACGGATCACCGCTGCCCGGACACCTCGGCGGTGGAACATTTGCGTGAATGTCTCGCCTTGCATGACATCCCGGCTGGCGTCGAGGATCAGCAAATTGTAATTTTTCTGACTCATCTCAGAAGCCATGCCTTGGAGTAAAGCCATGTCAAAAGGTGAGTTAAGCATGAATGATGCGGATGTCTCAGCAATGTAAACCAACCCCAGATTCACCACGTCCGGGCGACCGGCAGCGGCGGCATAACGCATCTTGTTCACCTGCTCCAAGACGCGATCGCGCATCTGAAGATTGACCTTCGGATGGTTGTTGAGCACCCGAGATACCGTGGTGATCGAAACACCTGCGAGCTTGGCGATTTCACGAACTGAGGACATCAGATCACCTGTGAATGAGAAACGCTAGGAAACATGTTACTCATCATAGCAGCTAAAGGACATAAAGCATCAATCAAGAAAAGATTTTTTTCAAAAGCGGGGCTTATCAATACTTCAAATAGCATTTTACAAGGGTCATACTCCATGGCACAAAACAGGAACCTTTTTTACCCTTTTTGATACTTAAAAACATAACTTGTCTGCAATATCACTTTGAGCAGCTCACTGGATTCACGTAGCAATTTTATTGTCACGGCGATGGGTTTAAAACCCTCGCCTTCAGGCGAAACCTTTAGGTTTTACAATTTTTGTCCATTTGAGGTTTGGAATACGTTTTGGT
>MDTD01050293.1_pt1 | contig 55589 bp, 43 predicted proteins | sample 811221 | NCBI WGS metagenome assembly MDTD01 (sample SAMN05326646, study PRJNA326480) | marine metagenome | isolation source: seawater | place: Pacific Ocean: South West | collected 2011 | reverse complement strand
CGTCGTCGTCGTCGTCGTCGTCGTCGTCGTCATCGTCGACATGACGGACGATTCGATTCGATCGCGCGCGGGTGTGAATTGATGATGATGAATGCGCGCCCGACGCGCGCTCGAGGCGTGTGTTCGATGTCATGTCATCAACACACCCACACATCTCATCGACTGTTTTGTGTGTGATGTATGGGCGCGTGTCCGACCGACCGACCGACCGACCGACCGACCGACCGACCGACCCTTCTGTTTCGTGTACTGTGGTGAACTGTAGACCCATCATGAGATGAGTGTGTGACCACGGGTTCGGACATCCGGAACACGCCCGCCCATGGATGGGATGGGGATGGATGGGGATGGATGGGCGCTCGACGGGTGAACGGCAGAGCGGCGAACGAGAGGAGACGCGCGGAGAGTGGGTCGACGGATTTCTCGTCGTTCGCGCGTCCTCGTCGTTCGTGAGTCTTGAGAAGAGGTCTCCGAACGAACGATTCATTCATTCATTCATTCACTCACTCACTCATTCGCTCGTGGGTGGGTGGTGGTGTTATCCGACCGCGGGAACGAGGGCGCGCGCGATGACGACGGTGGCGACGCCGACGCGCGCGATCGGTGGGGTGCGAACGAGAGAGAACGCGCGTCGTCGTCGATCGCGGATGTCGATCGCGCGCGTCAAGGCGGGTGATGGAGACGAGACGGGGGCGGATGACGACGACGAGAGGGTGACCTTTTTGGGACGCGCGGGGAAGCGCACGGGGGACGCCGAGTCCATCGCGAAAAGGTACGAGGAGAGGGAGGCGGAGGTTCTCAGGGCGAACGCTGGGATGCAATATGAGTTCGGGAAGCCGCAATCTCCGAAGGAGACGTGGGAACCGTTCGCGAGAGAGGCGAGAGTGGGATTGGCGGAGGAGTATCGACGAGGCGCCGAGGGCGACGCCGTGGCGGCGTCTCTGCACGTGGCGGTGGAGGACGACGCGTTCGAGGGACGAACGAGCGTGTGTTTGCCGAGAGAGGCGTATTTTAAGCGCGTGGATAAGCTCGTGAACGAGTTTGTGCAGAGAGATTTATCGTACATGAGCGACGAGGAAAAGGCGGACGGCGACGCCATGATTGCCGCCGTCGAGCGGTTTCTCTACGAGGAGCAAAAGTACCGCACGCCGACGGGATGGAGAGAGGCGTTTTCACCGTACAGAACGTATTTCCACAATGTGATAGCGCAAAAGGTTGGGATTCCCGCCACACTCGCGGCGATTTACATCGGTTTCCTCGCGAGATTGAAGCAACGCGGAGAGTTGGACGCGTGCGGCGACATCAACGTTACGCTTCGCGTGCGGCGAGGCGCGGATACCACGCCGCGACGACCGCGCGGGATCAAGGCTTCGGATCCGGTTCCGGACGGTTCCGTCGTGTGCACGGCGGACATGGTCGTTCGCATGCAGCTCATGGCTTTAAAACGCGCCTTTTGGCCGTGGGAGTGGAACGACGCGCGCGATTCCGGCTTTCTCCTCGCCGTCGAAGCCGCCGCGTACGGCAAAGACGACCGCATGAACACCGCCGCGGGCGTCGTCGGGATCATTCAACCCTCCGGTAGACCTTTCGGCAATCTCCCCATGGCCCTCTTAGTCACCGAACGCCTCGCCGAGCTCGACGGTAACGTCGGTTTCCAACAGCGAGACATGGCCATTCTCCTCTACCACGGCGGCTACCGCCGAGACGCCCTCGACGCCCTCGTCGCCTTCAACAACTGGCGCGCGACGACGAAACTCGCCAACGTCGAGATCGACGACACCACCTCCACCGACACCCCTCACCCCGAATTCGCGTGGGAATCGGGGGATCCGGTCGCCGCCGCTCGCCTCGCCCTCCGCGAGGACGAAGCCTTGGCCAAGGTCGTGCTCGAGCTCAACCGCGACCTTCTCGAGCGTCAATTCGACGTCTAGCCCTCGACGTATCTCCCGTCGTCTCGCGATGTAACCCAACGCACGCATCGCGTCGCGCACACACCTCCCCCATCTCGCCTCCCTCTCCCCACCTCTCGCCGTCTCCTTTCCGTCCCGTCCCCGTCGCGCGCGATTGAAATATCTCGCCCTCGGCGCCCATTCCCATCGCATCCTCGTCAGCAGAATCGTGAATCGACACGCGTCGACGCGCGCTCGATCGATCGATGTGCGTCGCCTTCATCGCCCTCTCCGAGCGAACGCCCGTGAAACTCCTCGTCGCTTTCAATCGAGACGAGGATTACGCGCGACCGACGCGCGCGGCGCGCGCGTGGGACGACGGCGAGCTCGCGATCGACGCCGAGGATGATGATGATGATGATGCGCGCGAATGGGCGGGCGACCGCGCGTCGCGGTCGGTGCGAATCGTGGGATGCCGAGACGAAAAGTGCGGAGGGACGTGGTTGGCGTTGTGTGCGAGCACGGGGAAGTGGGCGCTGCTGACGAACGCGTACGGGAACGCGAATGGGAAGGCGGAGGCGGAGGCGCGGGCGCGCGGGAACGCGCCGTCGAGAGGCGCGCTGGTGACGAATTATTTGAGGGATCCGATGATGTCTGGGGAAAAGTATGCGGCGGAGGTGTTCGCGGAGAGGTTCAGGTACGATGGGTTTAATCTCATCGTCGGTGACGCGAGGACGACGCACGCGCACTGGGTGGGGAATCGAGGCGAGGCGAACGCGCGAACGCCGCTGCGATTGGAACCGGGACGGGTGTACGGATTGGCGAACGAGGTTTTAGATTCTCCCTGGCCGAAAGTGACGCGAGGGAAGGCGAATATGGAGGCCATCATGCGTGACTTCTCGACGTACGGTGTGGATGAGCTTCCGGCGCTCGCGCTCGAGGAGCGAGTGCTTCGAGAGGTGCTCCACGCGCCGCTCGACGCGGCGCCGCCCAGACGCGCGCGACGACCCGCGACGCCTCCTCGCGAGGAGACGTCTCGAGGCCCCACGCGAACGGTGCGATTCGAACAGTCCATCGCACACGCGTCGTTGAACGACGCCTACGATGACTTCGAGGTGGACATCGACGAGGATGACGAAGAAACGGTCGAGCTCGTCGTCGAACAGGTGGAGGCGCACGAGAGCGAGTGCTCCTTCGTCCTTCCCGGCGAACTCCCCGGCCGTCCCAACTGCGGCACGCGCACGAGTCAAGTCATCCTCATCTCCACCGACGGCCGGTGTCGCTGGCGCGAGCACCACTTCCGCCCGTCCACGTCCAATAGAGGACACCGTCGTCCCAGCGTCTCGTCGACGAGCGCGAGCGCGAGCGCCGGTTCCCGCGCCCCGGCGCCTCTTCCAGACGTCGTCCTCACCGATCCCGCCGTCGTGCACGCCTTTCGCGTGCCGACGCGCGTTGGAGAGTCCACTCCGATCGCGTGAGCGACCACGACGGCGTCGCTTCGCGCGCCGCCTTTTCGTCCCGCGGAGGTTCGCGAACCTCCGCGGGGACGGGGGCGGGGTTCGCGTCCCGTAGGGTTTGACGCCCTCGGGTGATGACGCGTCGAGCCCTCGACCGGACGTCGTTCGACCGCGCGCGCGAGACGTCGACGCAATGCGTGCCATCGATGCGCGCGTGTCGCGAGCGCGCGAGGGGACGGTGATGGTCGGGCGACGACGAGAAGCGACACGGCGACGTGAGGGAAGGGCGCGGCGAGGCGGGGACGCGTCATGTCGCGCGTCGACGAAAACGACGTCGTTCGATCCCGAGACGGCGTTGGAACACGCGAGGATGGATGAAGGGGTGTTTGGGAGAGGCTTATTCGCCACAGGAACGGGAGAGGTGTTGGCGAGGATGCCCGTGAACGCGCTGTGTTGCGCGCCGGCGGCGACGGGGGAGGGCGCGTCGGCGGCGGAGGGGTCTGTGCGAGCGGTGTACGAGGGAGGGTGGTCCGAACACTTTGGTGCGGATGCGATGATGCCGAGCGCGATCGTGGACTTTGTCGTCCGCGCGCCCTTCGCCAAGGATGTGCGATTGACGGCGGCGTTGGCGTGGGCGACGACGCACGTCCCGGCGTGGAGAGAGTACGGCGAACGCGTCGTTCCGGGGGAGTTTGATTGCATGTACCTCGCGAACGAGGAAGAGTTGGAGGCTTTGCAAGATCCAGAGATTCGTGTTATGGCGGAGCGGTCAAAGGCGGGATACGAGGCGACGTGGAACGCAGCCATGGAGGCGTTTCCCGAGGTGAAGGCGGCGCTCGCCGACGTCGACGACGAACACGTGACGTGGTGTCGCTCGTGGGTGCACACGCGCGCCATCAGTGGAAAATTAGGCGACGTCGACTGCGCCTTCTTAGCGCCGACAATTGATTTAGCGAATCATCGCGTGGAATCCACCGCCAAGTACGGCGTGAGCGAAGACGGCTCGCATTTCGAGCTCACCTGGAACCAAGACGCCCCCGAGGGCGCCGCTCCTCGAGCGGACACCGAGGTGTTCATCTCGTACGGCGATCGCATGAATAACATGCTGCTGATGCTTCACTACGGATTCATCGACGATAACAACCGTAATGAGCGCTTACCGATGGAACTCATAGCCCCCGGCGCGCGTCGAGTCCACGAGTCTCGCGTCGTCGACGCGTGCAAGGCGCTCGCGGACGCCGGAGACTCCGAAGCCGCCCTCGCCGGTTCCAATCTCCTCATGCTCGCCGCTCGAGCTCCTCCACCGGGCGTCGACGTCCCTCCACCCCCAGAGACCGACCCAACCGTCATCCAAGCCATGCGCGACGCCGCCGCGACCCACCTCGCGTCGCGTCCCACCGCCGTCGCCGAGGACGAAGCGCTCCTCGCCGACGCCGACGCCGTCGCCGCCATGTCCCCGAGGACTCATCTCGCCGTGCGATACCGCCTCGCTCAAAAGAAAATGATTCACGCGTTCGATCGTTTCTTAACCGCGCTCGCGTGAGCGCGTGTGTAACAAAGACATTCAAAAGTAACCGAGCTATTAATACACGCCGAGCCTCACTCTGAGACTCGGACGACTCGACCGCCATGTCGCACGAGGGCGCGCGTCTCTCCTTTACCGCGGAGTGGATCGATCCGGCGCAGGATTACGCGTATAAGTTTACGCTTCGGTACTACGTCGACGACGGAGACGTCGAATTGGTGCGCGCGTCGTCGTCGAAAACGTCGAAAACGTGATGGATTTTTCAATTTTTTGTGTGCGATTTGATTTGAAGAGAGAGACGCGCGCGACGGACTGACGAGCGAACGCGCGCGCGAACGCAGATCGAGGATAAGCGAAAGAAAGTGTACCTTCGTAAATGTGCGCCTCAGAGACCGATATCGTTGAGTGATTTATACGTCGGGGCGACGGTGACGGTGTACTCGCGGCGGTTGACGCTCACCGGCTACGCCGACGAAAAGACGAGCCGCGCGGTTCGAGAGAAGCGAGAGGAGACGTTTGTCATGGTGGTCGGACGGGACGCGTCGAGGGTCGGAAGATGCGTGGCGGCGATGCAAGGGGCGGGGATGACGATCGTGGACGTGCGAACGGTGAGGTTCGAGAGCTCGAGGGCGGAGGAGTTGGAGACTGCGCTGCCGCGAAGCGCTCGGGCGCTCTTGGCGGGGACGGCGTGCGCGATACGGGCGCACGGACGAGAGGCGAACGCGGAGTCAGAGCGATTATTTGGTGATACGGACATCGTGCGATCTCTGGACGAGGAGCACGCGCGCGCGTTGCATGAATTGGTGACGAGTTCGCGCGCCGCTAGGACGGATTCGGACCGCTCCACGTTGGTGCTCGTCAAACCGAGCGGTATGGCGAACTTGGGGGCGATCATGGACGTTTTGGTGGAAAAGAGGGGATTAGAATTGGTACAAGCGCGAACGATGGCGCTCACGAGGGCGGAGGCGGAATCTTTTTACGCCGTGTACGTCGACGTGTTGGACAAGGAAGAGGTGCGACTCATGGTGGAGGAGCTCTCGAGCGGGACGTGCGTCGCGTTACAGTTGACTCGTTTCGATTCCCCAGAAACCCTCGTGGACGACGTGAGAGAGATCGTCGGACCGAGAGATCCCGAGATCGCGCGAACGATTCGACCGGAATCCCTTCGCGCGCGTTTCGGTGAAGACAAACAGTTCAACGCGGTGCACTGCGTCGATTTACCCGAAGACGGTCCGCTCGAGGTCGACTTCTTCTTCAACCTTAGCCATCGACACACGATCGCAGCGTGACGCGTCGAGACGTGGTAGTCGTAGAGAAACGATGTAACGACGAATAGGAAAGATAGGGCAAACACGGACGAGATGAATGATGGCGATTCGCCGTAGAAATACGGTTACAAGCGTCTCGCCGCTCTTCTTCGTTTAGGCTATACTCGCGCCTCGCGCCTCGTTCATACGTCGCTCTCTCGCACCCACCTCTAGTTCTTCTAATGATCGATCACACTCAGCGCGTGAATTAGACATCGATCACTTGAAGACCCGGCGGCAAGGACTGCTTGAGCTTGTTCGCCTTGTCCGAGTCCGCCACGCAGAGCGTGTACAAGTACTTGGAGCAGCGCACCTTGAACTTGGTCACGCCGGACGTCTTCTTGATCTTGACGGATCGCGCATCCTTGCGGCGCGCGGTGTGCAAGAAGTCCTTAATTTCGCTAATTTGCTTCGGCTGCGTCGGCGTAAAAACAATCGCGCGCGTCGTCGTCGTCAGTCGCTTTTCATCGTCATCCGTCGCGCGCGTCGTGACCCTAAGCCCACATCCATCGTCCTCGCCGCGTCCCAGTCCGCCTTCACGCGCGACGCGACGCGCCCCCCCCCCGACCGATCCCATCGATCGCGCGCCTCCAAAACGCATTCCACCGATCCATCCCGTTCGCTCCCGTCCTCACGCGCCCCGCCGCGCGACGTCCACGCCTCGCGGTCGATCGATCCATCCACGGCAAGCCCTACCGACGCATCCACGCGCGCGCGCGACGGCTCGCTCCCCGTCTCCCCGTCTCCACCGCGAACGCTCCCCACGCGCGCGTCCACACGTCCCCGTCCCATTGCATCGTCACATCGTCGTCCACGCACCATCGTCAAATCACCGACCGTCGACAAGAGACGGCGCGCGCCTCTCGTCGCCTCTCGTTCCCTCGCCTCTCATTCCCTCGCCTCGCCTCGCCTCGCCCCTCGTCCCACCACCTCGTCGTCGTCCCTTCTCCACGACGACCGGTCCTGACTCATCAATCACCACCACACCACCACACCATCCCCCGGGACGATATCCATCCCCATCCCCATACACACCCCACCCCATTCCCCATGAAACGCACACGACACACCGCGCTCGACGGTATATAGGGTGTAGGGTTCGGCATCCCACCCCTCGATCCCCGACCCTCGCGTCGCGTCGCCGCGTTCATTTCATCTCGCGTCCGTCCGCGCGTCCATCGTTCAAACGTCCGACCGACAGACCGACCGGACGTTCGGACACCCACCCGCGCGCGCGCCGCCGTCCCGTCCCGCGCGGGCGCCGATCGTCCGGTCGGTCCGATCGATCGATGGATCGATCGACGCGTCGCGACTCGAGACACACCCCGCGTCGTCGGCCCACGACCGCGCGCGACCGCGACCGACCGCGACCGACCGACCGCGCGTGGGATGGATTGGATTGGTGTGTGTGTGCGCGGTGTCGACGGCGCGCGCGAGAGCGCGACGACGAGGACTCGACGACGAGGACTCGACGACGAGAGAGAGAGGAAGAAGAGGGAAGGAAGAGCGATCCATCGCGCGTCTCTCCGTGCATCGTCTCCATCGGTCTTCGCGCGACGCGAACGCGACACACATCCATCCATCCGTCGTCGGATCCGAGAGAGCGCGTTGACTGGAAAAGTGTCGACGAAGAGAAAGAAACGGCGGACGATCGAACGACCGACCGAACCGAACCGAGAGGAGAGGAACGGAATCATGACGTCGAGACGACGGGACCGCGCGGAGACGATGGACACGAACGAGACGACGCACACGACGTACGCGACGTACGCGATGATGACGGAGGAGGGAGGATGGTCGACGCCGCGCGCGGCGCGATGCGGCGCCGTCGCCAACGCGGACGGGTACCGATGGAGGAAATACGGTCAAAAAAATATCAAAGGGTCGAGACACCCGAGGTCGTATTATAGGTGCACGGAGAGAGGATGTCCGGCGAGGAAGAAGACGGAATTGGTGGATGGTGCGAGGAATGAGACGGCGTCGCGCGGCGTCGCGGAGAAGGGCGACGACGGGACGACGGGACCGAAGACGCCGGTGTTGAGAGTGACGTACGAGGGCGAACACACGCACGACAAACCGACCGAGGTCAAGGCGAACGGGACGACGACGACGACGACGACGACGACGATGATGACGACGATTCCGGTGATCGTGACGCCGGAGAAGCGAGGGAGAGAGCGCGAGAGTGATTTTGGGATGGACGGGGGACTATCGAGGTCGTTCGTGGACGAGGAGGGAGATGAAGAGGAGAGACGAGGGAAGACGCCGACGCGGAGAAAGCGGGCGAAAATCGACGACGACGGCGAGGAGACGCGGACGCCGACGAAGAAGATTGTGGCGACGGTGGAGTCGAGATCGAGCGCGACGAAACCGAAGCGAACGACGCCGCCCAGTCGCAGACGGCGAGGTCCCGAGCGCGAGAGACGCGAGTCGTCGTGTAGCGCGGCCAAGGAGACGTCGGACGTCGGTCGAGACGCGCGGAGAGCCCCGACGAGTCCCGTCGCGCGAGACATTTTCAGCTGTTTCGACGATTACGTCGACCGCACGCGCGCGTGGGAGCGTCAGCGCGAGTTAAGGTATGATTTTGATCCGTTAGCGGCTCCGGATGAGCGCGCGAGACGGGAGTTCTACGACGGCGTGTTGACCAAAGTCTCCGACGACGACGCACGTCGACGCCGGCTGTCGACGGCGCGTTCGCTCGCCGCTTTCGACGTCGCGCCGTCCCCGACGTGGCCTTTCGGCGAGATCGACCTCGAGACGAGACTTCGCGAACTCACGGAAGACGCCTGCGCGGAGCGACTTCCCATGTCTCCACCGCCGCCCGTTTCCCGGGACGCCGACGCCCACCGCGGTCGCCGCGAGCGTCGTCCGCCCGCGCTCTGCGTCTCTCGAGACGCCGCCGTCGCCTCCACCGGGTTCACGTCTCCTCGCGCGTCCGAGTCTTGGTTCGGTGGGTACCTCCGCTCGCCCTCCATCATCGACTCCATCGTCGCCGGCTCACCGCTTCTCGCCTCGTTCACGAGAAACGTTCGTTCTTGGTGCGAATCTCCCTCCTTCGCCGCCCTCTCGCCGTTGCCTCGCGGCGTTCTCGACGGGTTCGCGCGACCGTCGACCGAGGCCTCGGGACATCTCTGATGACATCACGCACACGCACGCACGTACATCATTGCACGCTCGTACATCATTGCACGCACGCACGCACGCACGCACGCACGCACGCACGCACGCAGCACGAGACGTTGTCAGACATACACACCGCGCGCCGCGCGCCTCTTCGTCGTCATCCCCGTCGACTGGACCCTCACTCACCGACGTCCGCGCGCGCATGGCGCTTCGAAAAGTCGGGGAGACCCCGGTCGAGCGCGCGCAGCGCGTGGCGATCAACGAGGCGGAAAAACTCGAGGCGCAGAGGGACGCCGAGGCGCGCGCCGCGTTCGAGGCGACGTTTAAACGCGCGGGAAAGTACCCGGCAAAACTGCCGCCGGTGGGCGAGCGCATTCGACGACCCGACGACGAGGGGAGCGAGCGTCGAGGGGAGGCGTTGGCGCGAGAAGTTTTGGAGAATATCGGTGACGATGGTGCCGCGGGGGTGGACGAGGAGGGGGGTGACGCGGGACGTCAGACGTCTGGGTTCGCGGCGGGGACGACGGATCCCGTGCGCTCGACGGCGAACGGCGCGGGAGTGGGAGGCGGGACGGCGGGAAAAGAGAGCGCGTTCACCGTGGTGTCGAGAGATGGAGAGGATAAACGCGTGCATAGAGGTGGGGAGGAGGTGCGGTTTGAGGTGAAGAGGAAATCAGACGATGCTGTGGTGGCGAGTGGATCGGGTAAAGATTGGAACGACGGCGCGTACGGGTGCGCGTACACGGTGGACGCGAGAGGGGAATACGAGGTGGAGGTGACGATGAACGGCGTGTCCATCCTCGGATCACCGTTTGAGGTGTTTTACAGCGCTCCGCTCGAAGGACCTCTCGTGGCGAGAGGATGCGCGGGGACGGTGCACAGATTACCGAGCGGGGAGAAGGCGCCGTTGGGCGTGTGTCGAGACTTTTTAGTGGGCAAGTGCGACCGAGTGATTTGCAAGTTTAAGCACGACGCGCCGCCGCCGCCGCCACCACCGCCGAGCGGGGACGTGGTGGACGTGCCTCCGCCGCCCGTCGTGACGGATGAATTGAGACGGACGGTGCACGTGTCTAATTATCCCCTCGGTCTCACCATGGATCAAGTCAAGCAAGTGTTTTCGTTTTGCGGGAACATTGTCGACGCGCGCGAGGGCGGCGTCGGGAAAAACTTTGCTTTTTTCGAATTTTCCACCGAGAAAGAAGCCCTCGCGGCGTTAGCGTTGAACGGAATGAACGTGGGCGGACGAAACATCAGAGCGGAGTTGGCCAAGACACCTAAACTTCTCAATCCGAGATCGTTCAGGCCCTCCGTCGTCTCCGCGGCGCCGGCGGCGCAGAGCGAACACGCGAAGGCGGCGCAGAGCGAAGCCGCCGCGCGCGCCGCCGCCATCTCCGCCCGTTTGAGCGCCAAGGGAGCGCAGGGTGACGACGTACGATATAAACCGTATTAGAAGAAGTAAACCCTTGTAGGAAATACCGTACATTCGACTCGAAATGAAAATCTACGAGAACTAACATTACATGAAATCCGCGAGACCGCCCCGTGGGCAGTTATTCCCCGAGTTTGTACACATCGAGCACCCAAACGAGAACAATATTATAGAGAGCGTACACGCCGTAAAAGACGAGGTACACGTAGCCCATTTGCTTCGTCAGTCTAAACTTATTGCTGCTAACGGAAACGATGTAAAAGATGAGCACCCCGAGGAGGATGAGCGCCGACGGCAAGAGTTCATCCGTGTTGACCAAAATGTACGTCGGTTTCTGCCAAGAGAGATAGCAGAGCCACGGAAGACCGAGTCCGAGCCAGATGTCGAAGACGTTCGACCCCACCGCGTTCGCGACCGCCATGTCGGCGTAACCATCCTTGGCGACAGAGATGGATGAAAGCGCGTCCGGAATGGAAGTACCGGCGGCGAGCACCGTGGTTCCCATGACGACGGGTGGAATCTCGAGCAAACATCCAATCCTCGCGCACCACTCTACCATGAAGTGAGAGATCACACCGATCCAAGCGATGGATGTCCCAAACGACAAGAGGTACCACTTTTCCCATTTTTCCTTATGACAGGGCGGAACGGTCGTCGTGAACATGGCATACCACGGAAGACTCAAAACCCAAATCGGCCTGTCCTTCAACTCGGCGGGCATCTCCCACGGACTGCGCTCGTCATCGTCATCGTCGTTACCGGCGGCGGCGTTTGCGTTTGTGTCTTCACCTATCGCCGTCGCATTCTGCGCTTTGCTTCTGTGATGATGATGATGATTCCAAGTGACTCGGTCCGCGTCTCGGCGAATTGCGCGCAGTTGGCCCGGACTCAACGGGCGCAGCTTCGGCCTCCCTTGGATGCCCGCCTTGAATCGCTGCGCGGCGAAACCGACGAGCATGGAACCGGCGATGGAGAGTTCTCTCACCAGTTTGTCCCCCTCCTCCTTCGTCTTCGACCTCGTCGCCGAGGACAGTTCATTGCCACCGACAGCCTCTTCCATCTCCACGGCGGGGTCGGGGCGTCCGAAACGATGTCCAAACTTTGCATCCAACCATTCCATGAAGAAGGCGTTCTTCCACATGAAGGCTATGTACACGCAATACAGAAAGACGTAGATCAGGCCCTCCCACCAATCTATTCTTCCACCATTGAAAGTGGCGACGATACCGATGATCGCCGCGCAGTAAAAGCTGCAATCCCGAGCGAGCGGCTTCCAATCCAACGTGAGCGTCTGTCCGGCGAAGATCACCGTGGTGCCGATGATGACGAGAATATTAAACACAGCGCTTCCGACAATGGTACCGACGCCGATGGCGTTATCAGTTCCACTGTTTATCAACGACATGGCGCTCGACGCGAGCTCCGGCGCCGAAGATCCAGCCGCCATAAACGTCGCCCCAGCGACGTCGTCGCTCAGACCCAAGACTTCGCAAATTTTCTCGAGCGACCCGACGAAGAAATCGTCGCACACGATGGCGATACCGATGAACAGATAAAACACACCGATAAAGTACAAGAAAATACCACCCGGAAGTTCCCAATCTTTCGTTGGTTTACACGTGGACGAGCTCAAGAGCGTTCTCCCGACTCCGAGACTCGCCGTCTCTGAACCGCGCGCGAGACGTCTCGCCGTCGCCGCGAGCGCCATCGCCGCCAAGACGCCTCCCATGATCCACACCGCGTTCCCCCTGCGATCGAAGTCATCGTCGTCAGTCACCCATCTCCCGTCTCTCACCATCGTTCGCATCCATCCCTCTTCCCGCGTTCGTCGGTCGCGCGTTTGATCGAACGAAACGAGAGTGCTCTTCATTTGATTTCATTCCATCGAGTCGACGCCCTCCGCGAATCGTCCCCGAACGATCGACGAACGCGTCTCGCGCGCGTTCCTCGATCGCATTCCTCCTCCCCTTCCCGCGCCTCGATCCCTTCGCACCTCGACTTCCGTCTCGCGCGCGTTCGCATCGCGCGCGCCGTTCGCGCGCGCCGTCCCATTCGCGCGCGACGCATCCGCGCGCCTCCTCCGTCGCCCTCGTCCATCGAACGCGACGCGTCGACCGACCGAACGCGTCGCGCTCGAGACTCGCGTCGCGTCGCGAGGACGAGTCGACGTCTCCCGAGCGCGCGAGGACGATTCGCGCGCGATCGATCGACGCGTCGAGGCGGCGCGCGCGCGCGCGGGCGCGGTGGGGCGCCACCTGTCCGGTTCTTTATGTGTGTGTATTTTTTTTTTTGCGCGTGTGGTGATTGTTTTTTGTTTGATCGACGGGGTGGTGTTTGTGTACGTGGAATGGCGCCCGCGCGGGGCCGTCGAGGCGATGCGCGCGAGGACGGGACGGGACGGCCCGCCCGCGCGATGACTTGAATGGAATGGAATGAGATGAGATGCGATGTGATTGTCGCGTTCGAGCGAGGACGGGAGTGAGCGACGGGCGCGACGCGAACGGAGGCATCGAGACGCGATCGATCGATCGATCGACGACGCGCGCGCGAGAGAGGGACGCGTGGACGCGCGACCGGACTCGGGTTTCATTCGCGCCACCGCGCGCATCGTCATCTTCGATTCGTGGTGTGCGATTACGATTCGAGCGACGGTGGAGGACGGACGCGGAGGATGATTCCGGGACAGAGACCGGCGATGGGCGAAGGGGGTGATGGTGTGGGATATCCCGGAGCGATGGTGCCGCCGCCGATGGCGCCGGGAGCGCCGGGACCGCCGATGGGAGGCGCGGGCGCGCCGGCGACGAGACCGGGACCGGGACAACAGAGGGCGTATCCGCACGTGCCGATGCCTCAGCAGCAGTATCAACCGCCGATGGGACAGGCGGCGCCTCAGATGATGCCTGGGATGATGCAACAACCCGTTGGAGGTGGGGCGGTGGGGATGGGGGTGGTGCCGCCGGTGTCCGCTCCCGCGCCCGCGCCGCAGCCGTCGCATCCGCATCGACCGATGCCGAGCGCGGCGGCGCCGAGAGCGGGAGGTTCGACGTCGAGAATAGACCCTTCGCAGATTCCTCGACCGCAATACGTGAGTCATGAAGATAAGGTGACGTATAACACGAGAAGTGAGATGGATCAGGCGACGAATCCTCCATCCGCGTGCTTGGAATACGTCGGGTGCGATTTGGGATCCGCCAATCCACGATACTTGAGGTCCACGATGAGCAGCGTGCCGAACTCGGGAGACTTGCTCTCGACGAGCGGCATGCCGCTGAGCATCATGACTCGTCCACTCGCGCTACCGCATCCGGAGGAAGCGCCGATTCCCGTCATCGATAACGGCAAGACGGGTCCAATTCGTTGCGGACGTTGCAAGGCGTACATGAATCCGTACATGCGTTTCGTCGACCATCTGAGATTTGAGTGCAATTTTTGTTACTTCGTCAACGAAGCTCCTCATGAATACATGTGCAATCTAGGAGCCGACGGTAAGCGCACCGATTGGACCGAGCGCCAGGAGTTGTGTCGAGGATCGGTCGAATACGTCGCTCCGTCAGAGTACATGGTTCGGCCACCGATGACGCCGGCGTACTTGTTCTTGATCGAGGTCACCGCTCAAGCCATCCAGAGTGGGGTTACGACGAGCGCGTGCGAAGTCATCGCGCGCACGTTGGATAACTTACCCCAGGATGCGGAGGTCGGGATCGCGACCGTGGACAGTCAGGTGCACTTTTATCAGCTCAGGGAGGGAATGGAAAAGCCGGCGATGCTCATCATTCCCGACGTGGATGATTCGTACGCACCCCTGAAGAGTGGACTTCTCGTCAGCCTATCGAAACATCGCGAGTCGTTTGAAAATTTACTCAAGATGATCCCCGAGACGTTCTCCACGTCTCCTCCGGGTGCGTGCGCAATGACGGCTGGCATTAAAGCCAGCATTGAATATCTGAAACCAGTCGGCGGGAAAGTGATGGCGTTCGTCGCAACCATACCGAACGCGGGACTCGGCAAGCTCGAAGCTCGCACGGGCACTAGCGGTCAGCGCACTGGAAACATCGAGAAGGAGCCATTGAAGTGCATGGCGCCGGCGGATCGAACGTATCACGCCATGGCGACGCACGCGGCTGAGCATCAAGTCTGCATCGATCTCTTCTTGTGTGTGTCTTCCGCCGTGGACATCGCCACGCTCGGCGTGTTGCCGCGAATAAGCGGTGGCAGTCTGTATAGATATCCAGGTTTTGACGTGCAGAAGGATTTCGCTCAACTGCACAACGACTTGAGATGGAACTTCATTCGTCCGCAAGGTCTCGAAGCCGTCATGCGAGTCAGAGCGAGCGCGGGTCTCGGCGTTCAAGATTACAATGGATACTTCTCCAAGCGAACGATGACGGACGTAGACTTACCGGCCTTGGACAGCGATAAGACAATCGCTGTGACCCTTCGATACGAAGACAAACTCGTGGACGGGAGAGAAGCGTACGTCCAGTGCGCTCTCCTGTACACGACCCTGACAAAGGAGCGTCGAATTCGGGTTCATACCATGGCGCTCCAGATCACATCTGTCCTCGGATCGCTCTTTCGATCCGCCGACTTGGATGCACAGACGAGTTGGGCCGTTCGAAAAGCGGCAAACACGTTGTTGTCTGGAAATGGCACTCTCGCCGCCGCGAAGGATGCGTCTTTGCAGCAGTGCATTTCGACGCTCTACGCGTACCGTCGGTTCTGTGCAAGCAACAATAGCAGTGGGCAACTCATTCTGCCGGAAGGGTTGAAGACATTACCGCTCTATACGTTGGGCTTACACAAATCTTACGGATTGCGATCGGATGCGTCGCCTGACGATCGAGCCGCGTGGTTGTATCGCACGTTGTGCGCTCCACCGGAGCTCTCGACGCCAGCGGTGTATCCTCGTCTATTCTCGATCCATGATTTGCCGCAAGACGGTACATTTCCGCCGATTCCGCCCTGTGTGTGGCTCAGCTCGGAAAAGCTCAATCAAGACGCCGCGTACTTGTTGGAGGATGGGCAAGAAATTCTCATCTGGATCGGCAGACAACTGCCGGTTGACAAGCTGCGAGACATGTTCGGAACTGAAAACGTGGACGACATCGTCTCGTCACGATCCACTCTACCATGTCTCGACAACCCGTTGTCGAAAGCGTTGAATGATTTTATCAACTTTATTCGTAAGCAGCGAGGTGCTTTCATGCGAACTCGCGTGCTCAAGCGCGGCGACAGTCTCGAGGCGTTGTTTTATAACCGTCTCCTGGAGGACCGAAGTCCGGCAGGCATGAGCTACGTCGAGTTCTTGTGCCACTGTCATCGATTGATCATGAATAAATCCAACTAGGCTGAGTCCAACTAGAATAGCAAATGATCCATAGACTAGGCCATGCAATCGCTACACTCTAGGAACCACTGTATGTGTTCCGTGTTCCCGCGGCGTCTCCACTGAGTGAAGAACGCACCTCACCGACCGCTCGCGTCACTCGCGCGCGCGTCGTCGCGCTCGAATCTCAAACCAACCTAGCGGGGGGGTCGAAAAGATGAAGATCGCCATCGAGGGGTGCTGTCACGGGGAGCTCGATGCGATATACGCCGCGATCGCGCACCTGGAGACGGTGGAGGGCGTGAAGATTGACTTGTTGATTTGTTGCGGCGATTTCCAAGCCGTGCGCAACTTGGACGATCTCGAGTGCATGTCGGTGCCGGATAAATACAAAGAACTCGGAACGTTCTACAAGTATTACAGCGGTGAGAAGACGGCGCCGATCCCGACGCTCTTCATCGGTGGCAATCACGAGGCATCGAACTACTTGTGGGAACTGTATTACGGCGGCTACGTGGCGCCGAACATCTACTACGTCGGCCATTCGGGAGTCGTCAACTTTGGAGATTTGCGCATCGGGGGCTTGTCGGGAATTTACAAGTTTCACGATTACAAGAAAGGTCACCACGAGCGACCACCGTACACTGGACACGCCGTGAAGACAGCGTACCACGTGAGAGAGTTTGACGTCTTCAAGCTGAAACAAGTACAGGGCGACATTGACGTGTTTCTCAGTCACGACTGGCCGCGGGGAATCGCTCAATTCGGAAACAAGCACGAGTTGTTTCGAAAGAAGAAGTTCTTAAAGGAAGAGATCGAGAGTAATACGCTTGGATCGCCACCCGCAGAGGAGCTTTTGAAAAAGTTAAAGCCGAAATACTGGTTCTCCGCTCACCTGCACGTGAAGTTCGCGGCGCTGGTGAAGCACGAGAACGAGAGGACGACAAAGTTTTTAGCGTTAGATAAGTGTTTGCCTCACAGAGACTTTTTGCAAGTCATCGATTTACCAGGAAAAAGCGCGGAGGGCGGGTTCTCGCTCGACGAGGAATGGCTCTCGATTTTAAAAGCAAATCACGATTACCACTCCGTGACGCATAGTCCGGCACAGTTACCGGCATATGGTACTCCAGAAGCGGTCGAAATCGAATCACATAGGCAATGGGTCAGGGATAGATTAGAGGCTGTGGGATCATCTTCGAGAACACCTCCAGACTTTGTGGCGACGCGTCCGGCGTACGATCCGTCGACGGAGACCCGAAGACGAGGTCGCGCTCCATCAAACGTCGATACCAATCCTCAAACACAAGCTCTGATGGATTTACTTGAACTCGATCTCAAAATTACGGCGAACAGCAGAGATGGAGGCGATATACAATATCACAGGGTTCCTCGCCGCGGTCCATTCGGCGCCGCGCTTCCGCAACGAGCGCCTCCACCTCCACCCAAAGTCGCTGATCCGGACGAGATTGAACTTTAGATATCAGTACTGTAGATAAACATTGAAACGTATTGTAAACAGATAATAATAATTTTGTGATTTCTAGACAACTAACTGGAAGAGTTTGTGGTGGGAGGAGTACTACGACTAGCAGGAGGAGCCGTGCGCATCGATTCCTCCTTCTCCCCATCCACCTTTTTGGCCTCATCCGCCGTATTCATGGCCTTTTTAGCGAGTTCATAACCAGCAAAGTTCATAGCACCGAGAGGAGCGATCCACGCCATGCGAGGAATCGCACCCTTCATCAGCGCCAAAGGTCCCTCTGTCTTGACGATGTGCGCCATGGCAACCCAGAGCGGCTGGCCGAGAGGCACTGAGCCCGTCATTGTACGCGTTTTCATCACGTCGAACGGATTGACCATGACAGATCCAAGCGCACCAGCGCACGCTCCGACCATGATGACTTGATAGTTCTCAAGCTCACGTCCACCCTTCAGTGCGACGGCGCCCTTTTTCAAATTTTCGTAAATCATCAAACCGGTGACGTAAAATGGAATCTCACGAGTCAATGTAGCGGCAGTACCAGCGTACAGAGCACGTGGATTCGTCTTCACGATCCCTTTGAGTGCAGCCGGCACGTTCGGGTATTGATCGGTTTGTAAGCGCTGCTTGAGAACTTCGCACGGAATCCGCACGCACGTACCGAGAAGCGTTCCGAGACCAGCCCCGAGCCCCTGAATGGTGGTCTCCGTGACCATCGGCAGAGCCATGGCGGGCGCGAGGGCGATGCACACGACTTCATACGTCGCCGTGCGTAAACCGTGGCCGGCAAAATTACCCGTGACGGACGGAATGATGCCTTGGTACATCTTCCGCGGGCCGAGCTTGGGAACGCTCTTGATGAGCTCCAGGAGCGAAGGACCCTTCCCGACAGCAGCTTGGAGACGCGTCTTCAGAGTGTCTAAGGGATGCATCATACTCGTGGTAGATGCCGACGCTAATCCTCCCGCAAACGCGGCGCGAGCGGCCATGGCGAAGCTCCCAGATCTCGGGGGCGCGCTGAACTGCACAATCGTCGCCGCCTCAAACCACAGCCTCGATGGGTCGGTTTCTCGCGCCACCTCGTGCGGCATGAGCATCAAAAAGTTACGAAACTGCCCGTACGTGACGTACCCTTGTCGCGAGTATTCCGAACTCCCTCTCAAGTAATGCACCATGGCTTTTGCGTTCTCATCCGTCGCGGCTAATCCTAAACGCTCGAGCACTTGCTTGACGTCGGACGTCTTCAGTAAGCCGTTTCTCGACATGGACATGGAGTTGAACATTCGCAGTATGGTGGACTCGCGTTCGTTCATCACGCTCTGAAAATCATCCCAATTGATGTTACGCGCGAAAATCTTCGGCCCCTTCGCCTTCTCCATGAACGCCTTGGCGTAGGTGGGCGGTAAATTTCTCTTCTTCATCGCGTGCTTCAAGTCGTCCAGACTCAATTTACCCTTCTTCGATCGATCGATCTCGTCGAAAAACTTCCGTCCCTCCTCCTCGGTGTACGAGAAAAAATCAACCACGCTCTCCAAACGCCGCTTATCCGGATGATACTTCGCCTCGCTCTGTTCCTGTCGTATGTCCTCGATGAGATTGCGCAAATCCTCAACCTTGGGCACCTTGATCTCCTTGAGCGCCTCCTGCGCCTGGTCTCTCGCCTGCGTCAATCGCTCTCGAAGGGCGTCGGCGTCCATCTTGCTGGATTCAACTTTGGCCAAGAAGGCTCCCATTTTCTTCGTTCGTCGTCCGCGCGTCGTCGTCGTCCCCGCCCTCGCCCTCGCCCTCGCCCTCGCCTCGGCTCGCGCGACGTCCGCCTCGCTCGCCCTCGCCACGCGCACACCGACGCGCGCGTCCCCGTCCCCATCCCCGCTCGTCGTCGTCTCTCGCACCCGTCGTCTCGGTCGACGAAGCATGATCACACGCACGACCTCCTCCCCGCGCCGACGTCCTCTCGCGTCGACTCACTCATTCATTCATTCATTCTTTCATTCATTCATTCGCCCACCAGCCGGGGCGATCGATATCCTCGATCGATCGATCGGGAGACATCGATCGAGACGATCGATCGAGCCATCGATCGATCGGTCGGTCGGTCAACGACGGTTGGGGACGTCTGGATGCCGCGACGCGACGGACGTCGTCGAAGGCGGACGCGCGAGGAGGAGGATGACGGAGGAGACGGCGAACGTCGAGCGCGGCGCGTGGACGCTTCGAGAGGCGTCGGTGCAGGCGACGAGAGGGAGACGCGACCGAGGGGCGCAGACGACGAGACGAGCGATGGTGCACGCGAGCGAGCGGTGCGCGGACGAGACGTTCGGGAGAGCGGAGACGGAGACGGAGGAAGAGGGGAGGGAGACGTTCGCGAGGGAACTCGAGGAGGCGCTACGAGGATGCGAGGAGGCGTTGTCGGCGAAGAACGCGGGGGGAAGGCGGGGCGGTGAAACGTAGCGCGAGTGGAGTAAGTAAATGCGGCTTTTTTACCTTTCGTATCATCGTCGTCGTCGCACTAATCTGATGGTTCGCGACGCGTTCGTGTCGTCTCTTCCTCACGTTTCCATGGCGTCCTCATCCTCTTTCTTGGACTCGTCCACCTCGGATTGGATGGCTTTGAGAAAGTTTTCCAAATCAGCGACGCCGCTCTGCTTGAGACCAAACTGCGCCAGGTCCATCTCACCGCTCTGAAGTGCTTGACTAAACGATTCTAACTGACTTCGGAATTGCGGCGTACGCACGAGCTCTTGCAAATCTTGCGTTTCGCGATGCTCTTCGGGGAGGTACTCGAGCAAACGCCCTCGGATGGTTTCATCCCTGAGCAGAGGACCGACGAGCTCGGGGGTCAAGATGTCGGGCAAACCGACCGGCGGCGTGCGGGGGGTCGAGCCGTCCAAACTAGCGAAAACACCTTTCAACGCATCGCTGCTCACGATCGGGGTGAAGTTCGCCGCGCTGGCGGGGGTTCGCATGCCCTCCGACACCTTGGCGGGCGCCGCGGGAGTCGCCGCGGGAAGCGTCGTCGCCGCCGGCGTCGGCTCGACGGGAGAAGGAACCACGTTTGGCGGCGGCGGCATCATCGTAGACGCTGCGGGAGTTTCCGATGGCTTCGCGTCACTCGTCGTTTCCGGCGCCGCTTCTTCCATCTGAGCCTCCGCGGGAGCCTCCTCATGAGCGCCCGTGTTGGCTTCGAACGCCGCCATCACGTTCGTATTGATGGTACGGTTGAACTTGGTCAGGATCGCCTCCTTGTCGGTATCCTTCGACTCTTGGAACCAGAAATACATGTCTCGATCGCGCTGTTCGATGAAGGCGAGCATGAAACATCCCGGTTGCTTGATCGTCTTCAAAACAGCCTCATCCGGAAGGATGATGAAGTCTTCCTCAGCCTCGAATCCCGTCTGAGGATCTCTCGGTCCCCATTGAATCTGTTTCAGCGAGTCGTCGATCGCAGCCTGTATCACGCGCAGCGTCCCTTTCCTCGCGTCCGCGCTCATCTTCGTCCCGTCCCTCCGCAAAAGTCCGCACTTAAACTCACACAAGATGACTTCTCCGTTCGTTCCCGTGTTCGTTCCCGCGCCTCCATCGAACCCACCGGCGCCCGCGCGATCGCTCCCGAATAAGTTGGGCACGGAATCCATCTTTCCCTCGATCGGTCCGTCGTCTCGCTCTGCGGTCGCCCGCGCGCGCGCGGTGTTCGCGCGAAACTTTTCTCAACGAACCCGAGGTGGGCCGAGGTGAAAAAACCGAGGTTCCCGACTCAAGACGACCCCCCCCCGGCTCGCTCGAGAACAAAATGAAAGTCGCCGACCAACGTGAAATTGCAGAACCAGGGGCGGGCGCGACTAAACCCTTCCAATGTCGACGACGGCGAGAGGTGACGCGCGAGCGCGAGACGTCCGCGAGGATGAACGCGAAAAACTGAATGTGAGATGGTGGGACGATTCGCGAAGCTTCGATGCGGGAGGAAGCGAGCGACGAATTGCGGTTAAGTTTGTGTCTCGACACTACATTCGCGAAACATTACTAAGCCCAACAACACGACAATCTCTTTCGTGCGCTACACCTCCAAGACTCTAAGATTCGTCGCCCCTTACTTCTTGGCAACCTTGTTGCCTCTCTTGGAGTACTTCTGGTTGCGAAGGAACTTCGGATCCATCTGCGCGGGTGACGTAAAAAGAAACGGCGAGGTCAGTACGTGATCAGAGTCGTCGAGTGCTGGGGGAAAACGAGTGGAACGGCGAAAAATCGCGCGCGTGAGCGCGTACGTACCCCCTTGGTGGACGGCTTGCCAAGGCACTTCGGCTTCTTGATGCCTGTGAATGATAAAACCGCGCGCACCCGGTCAGTAAAACGACTCTATCTCGATCCCAGGAGATGTGAAAGAGGGCTTGACGCGGCGACTCATCTGGAGGCCATGCGCACGCACGCGAGCATCTCTCTCTCGCGTCGATCGAACACAGAGGTAGATCATATTATGTCGCTCTCTTTTCCTCCCCGTTCCCCGCCGAGGCCTCGATCCCGTTGCGCGCTCGCGCGGAAGGAATCCCGCTCGCCCTCAGCGCTTCGCCCTCTTCGAGTCGTGAGATTGCACGCACTACGTACCGTTGCGGTGGTTCTTGTACGACTGGTTGTGAGCCGTGTGGTTGGTAGACTTAGCCATACTTCCGTTCTCGACGCTCTAGGCTAGTTTGCGTGCTCGAAAAGGCGTCACCCGGCGCGAGCGCGCGCTTTCTCGATGCCGCAGAGGCGACCGCCGTCGGCCGAAGCCCTAAATGAGATGGAGTCCATGATCTGAGTTTCGCGATGAAAAGTGGTCGCAACACCCCATATTCAATCACAAATGTATCTATGTGATTATTAGTTCTTGAAATTCAAGACGAACGAGAGTCGATGCGGTCGAGGCGCGCGTCCTCCGCCTTTTCGCGACGTGCGTGGAGGAGACGTAACCATGTCCACCAAGAACGCACCGAGAACGGTCAAGGATGTCCCGGCGCAAGAGTTCGTCATCGCTCTTGCGCAGTACTTCCGATCCACGGGCAAGGTACGTTTCAGATGTGTGCTCAGCCTCGATGACGAGGTTGCGATCGCGTTGCGATGGTCTCGCACCGTCCCCGCGCGCGATGTGAAGGATGATGGAGGCGCGACGACGGGGGGATGAATGGATGGGTTTCCATCACATCGTTTCCCCCGCACGCACTCGTCGATCGCATCGTCTACGTCGTCACGTCGGCCGACATTCACACCGACGGCGCACTAGCTCTAGGGCTACGGGCGTCGGGCGAGTGGGCTCGGTGGACGACGACACGAGCGTGATCGGCGCGTGCGCGCGGGGAATCGTCTGTGATTATTTCCAATCCTTCATTCGCTCGTCTGATGGCGCCATCAAGGACGCGATCGAGGGATGGGCGACGCGCGGTCGCCTGATCCAAGCTCGCGGAGTCTCCAGAACCCCACTAGTCCCCCGACGCGCCGACCCGACCTCTCTTATTCTGATCACTGAATCAATGCGAGACTGACGATGATGTAACTTTCGAACAAACAGATGGAAGTCCCGATGTGGGTCGACTCTGTGAAGACGGCGACGTACAAGGAGCTTGCGCCGTACGATCCGGACTGGTTCTACATTCGCGCCGCCTCCGTTGCTCGCAAGCTCTACACGAAGGGTAACATGGGTGTTGGTGCGTTGCGCAAGTCTTACTCTGGTGCGGGTAACAGAGGTGTCTGCCGCCACCACCACCAAATTGGCTCCGGCAGCGTCGCGCGTGCGGTGCTCAAGCAGCTTGAAGCCATCGGCGTCGTGGAGAAGGACGCGAAGGGTGGGCGCCGCATCACGCCGTCTGGTCAACGGGATCTCGATCGCATCGCCGGTCGTGTCAGCGTCCCGTCTTACTAGACGACTACGATTTCTTGATGCGTGATAGTACATAGGAGGTTAGCTCTGAAATATCATGTGGAGACTTAAAAAACACTCGCTTCCGCTGCACAAATTTAGGCACCCGAGAGACTTGAACACGCATCCTCGTCACGTCGTCGCGCGCGGGCCTCGCGCGCGGCTTCGCGCGAGCGGGCGACTGGAAACGAACCGTCCTTGGTGTGCCCCGCGCGCCATGTTGACCGATAGCGACTGCAGCGACGACTACGAGGCGCATGACGCGCTCGTGACAGACGAGGGACTCTCGGATTCTGTGTTTGAGGGAACGCGCGGGAAGGGTTACGCGATCGTAGAGGCGAAGAACGTGCTGCCGATTCGGAACGCGCTGATCGATCGCGCGGCGGAGCTCTTAGGCGTGACCGTAGAAGAAGCGCAGGCTGTCCTAAGTCATTACTCTTGGAATCTAGAAAATGCCGCAACTCGCTGGTTCGAAAACGTTGCGAAGGCTCGAGAATCCTCTGGACTGTGTGATCCCAACGCAAATGCTACCGCATCGGGAGAAACGACTGATGCACTCACGTGCGGTATATGCTTCGACGATTTTGAGTCTCACGAGTTGACCTCGGCTGGATGTGCGCACAAATTTTGTTCAGAGTGCTGGACGGGATACGCCGCAAGCAAGCTTTCGGATGGTCTTTCGGTGGTTGATACGAGGTGTCCGATGTCAAAATGCTCCATAAAAGTTTCCGAAGATGCTATGCGACGATTGTTGAAGGATGACGAGTTGAAAAAATTCGAAATGTTTTTGATGAAGGCCTTCGTCGAACAAAATGACAAGTTTCAACCGTGCGTCGGTTTGGACTGTGAGTGCGCAGTCTCATTTGAAAGTGTTCCTACTGATCCAGTAGCCGTGGAGTGCACCTGTGGAACTTGCTTTTGTTTTACTTGTCAACAAGAGCCTCACGATCCGGTTCACTCATGCGAAGTAGCGAAAACGTGGTTAGACAAGGTGGCGGCAGAGGGTGAAAACGTGTCGTGGGTGCTGGCAAACACAAAGCCGTGTCCAAATTGTAAGCGACCGATCTTGAAGAACGGAGGTTGTATGCACATGTATTGCTCGCAATGTCACACCTCGTTTTGTTGGCTTTGTCTTGGTCCCTGGGACACCAAGCATTACGTCTGTTTAAAGCGTTGCAACAGGTACAAAGCGGACAAAGATAGTAAACAGCAACGAGCCCAGGATGCAAGGATACGTTTTGTACATTACTTTGAACGTTTCAAGGCACATGCAGCTGCGGGTAAAAAAGCGACGGACGACGTCGAAAGATTCAAATCAAACATGCTCCTCATCTTGATGAATTTACAGCGTACCTCTGCTCAGCAAGTTTCTTTCGTGATGGATGCCCTGAAGCAGGTGGCGAGATGCCGAAGAATTTTGAAGTGGACTTATGCGTTCGCATATGTCGAGTTGGGCGATGAATAATCGAAAAAAGAATTCTTTGAATACATTCAAGGTGACATGGAGGCATGTCTGGAAAAGCTTTCTCGGATGATTGAATCGGATATCAAACCCTTTCTACCGCCAGAACCAGAGCCGGAAGATGACAAACCACCTACTCCTACGCCGCCAAAAAAACAAAAGAAATCTGTCCGGAAGATTCCACCACCGATCATACCGAAAGTCGAAGACTACGAGTATCCGCAAGAAGAACAAGAACGTCTCGAAATGGAGTTTGCTCAGTACAGGGCGCAAGTCACAGACTGCACCGTCGTGCTCGGAAGAAGTTGCAATAGCTTGTGCAACGAGATGGCGAACGACCTCTTGGGTACGTCAAAAATATAGAAACGATCATTTGGTGAACACTTTGTTGAATTATTATGTAAAATACGCTACGAACTAGAATCTAAGCCGCGCTCTTCACCTTGCCGCTAATCTTTATCATCGGCAAGTCCAAGTCGGAATCGAGCAGCGTCACGCCTTCCGGCACCGCGACGTCGCGGATTTTGATTATCTTCCCTACATCGAGTGCGGAGACGTCCATCATGAAATTCTTCGGTATGGAATCGCTCCTACATCTTACCGGCACCGTGTTTCTCAAAATCTGCACGAATCCACCCCTCTTGACCCCCGGACTCACGTCTTCTCCCTGCGTCCGAACGGGGACGTGCACGCGCACTTGCGTCTCCGGCTCAACCTCCAAGAAACACACATTATCCACCTTTTGATTGTACGCGTGCATCTGCACTTGTTTCGCCAACGCACGAACCACCTTTACGGGTGCTTCCGATCCATCGCTCGTCTCCTCGCGTACTTCCAAATCGAACAGCGAGCGCTGCGTCCCCGCCAGGGTGAGCCGTCGCACCGTCGCGTTCATCTCTCGTTCGCACACCGAAATCATCCTCCCGCGTTCCTCTCCCGGTGCGAATATCAGCGCCGGCACTCGTCCCTCCCGTCGCACCCGTCTCGACGCGCTCGATCCTCCCTCCGACCGCGTCTCGCACTTCAATCGCTCCACCTCCCCGCTCGACGTCGCCGCGGAGGATGCGATCGACCTCGCCGCGAGCGTCGCCCATCCCTTGGCCACCGCGCTCCCCACCGCGCCTCTCGCGCCTCTCGCGATCGTCGCCATCATCCTCGCGCACTCTTTCCCTCCCTCTCTCTCTCGCTCGCTCGCTCGCGCGCGCGTCTGACGACGTGGTCGTCGAGGGATGCGCGACCGCTCGACGCCACCTCGGGCGACGCCACCTCGCCGGAGTCGAGCGCGCGCGGCGATCGGCGCATGTCGACCGAGAGCAAGAGAGAGGTCTTAGAGGTGGCGCTGAGCGAGCTTCGTTCGCTTCGAAGCGCGCGCGCGGTGCGTGGCGAGCGAGAAGAGGACGCGCGTGAAAGAAAGAAAGAAAGCCTCGAGACGGCGCCAACCGACTGACTGACGAGACCGGTGTACGACGCAGGTGTACGAACAGAGAGGAGACGTGTACTTTTTGAGCGATAAGAAGACGGTGAAGGCGAACGTGAAGAGCGCTCTGGCGAAGGAGAGAGCGTCCGAGGCGGCGAAGGAGAGGTGAGTGAACGAGTCGGCATGGAGGCGAAGAGCGGCGAAAAGCGTCGCCGCGGGGACGCGTCGACGTCGAGAGGGAGCGACCGGGGCGTGCCGACGGGAGCGAAGAGAGATGAAATCGATCGTGTGAGGAAATCGTTGCCGATTTATCGGGCGAAAGATAAGTTGATGGAGGAGATCAGACGGAGCGAGACCATCATCATCATCGGCGAGACGGGGAGCGGGAAGACGACGCAAATTCCGCAGTACGTGTACGATGATATCACGCTCACGAACGGACTGATGGTGGGCGTTACACAACCGAGACGCGTTGCGGCAGTGTCCGTATCGCAACGAGTCGCGGATGAGACCGGAACGGAACACGGGAAACTCGTTGGATACGCCATTCGTTTCGAGGACGTCTCGAGCGAGGAGACGCGAATCAAGTTCCTGACGGATGGTATGTTGCTTCGAGAAGCGGTCGCTGATCCATTTTTGAAAAAGTACGGAGTGATCATGATCGATGAGGCGCACGAACGCACTCTGCAGACGGATTTTCTGTTGGGAACAATCAAGGGCGTGCAACGGCGCCGCCGCGAGGAGCGGGATCGTCGAGGACAAACCTTGCCGCCGTTACGCATCATCGTGATGTCTGCGACGCTCGAGGCGTCTAGTTTTAGTAAATTTTTTGATGGCGCTCCGGTCGTGTATTCTCGTGGTCGAACTTTTCCCGTCGAAATGTATTACACGGAGGAGCCAGAGGAGGACTACTTGGACGCCGCCATGCTGACGGTGCTTCAAGTCAACGCAGAAGAAGCGCCGGGGGATGTCTTAGTATTTTTGACCGGTCAAGAAGAGATCGAATCTCTCGGTAGGATGCTACGAGAGCGCGCCGCGAAGCTTCCTTCCGACGTGCCGAGGTTAAACGTGCGCCTGTTGTTCGCGGCGTTACCGCCGGAGGAGCAAATGAAGGTGTTTGAAACAACTCCTCCGGGCACTCGCAAAGTTGTGCTCGCGACGAACATCGCGGAAACATCGCTCACAATAAACGGCATTCGATATGTCATCGACTCTGGACTGAGTAAGATGCGCATTCACCATCCGCGCAGCGGTGTTGACGAGTTGGCCATCACTCCGATAGCCCAGAGCCAAGCACAACAACGAGCAGGCCGGGCTGGGCGCGAAGCAGCCGGGAAGTGTTTCCGTCTGTACACGGAGGAAGTCATGCCGAGCCTGGAGCGATATGTGAAACCAGAATTATTACGCACAAACCTGAGCGGAGTGGTCTTGCAATTGAAGGTACGTTCTCCAAAGCGATTGCGAACGCTCTCCGTTCTCACTTTACAAACAATTATTAATTATTTTTCTACAGGCGATGAAAGTTGATGACATTTTGGCTTTCCCTTTCATCAATCAACCACCGAAAGAAGCTCTACTGCGTTCTTTAGAATTATTGTACTCGCTTGGTGCGTTAGATGATCAAGGAAAGCTAAACGACGTTGGAAAAAAAATGGCGAGATTTCCGCTCGAACCCACGGCGGCAAGATGTGTAATTGCCGCTGAAACAGAGGGTTGTGCGGTCGAGACACTCGCAGTCCTCTCCATGCTGTCGACGGACAGCGTGTACCAATTTTCTAAGGAATCCAACGGGCAAAAGAACGTCGCTAGACACAAACTGAAGCGTAAGGTGAGTGCGTGCAAAAAATTAAATTAATTATTTTCTGACACAATTAATTCAGGAGGGTGATCATTTGACACTTTTGAAGATATTTCGGGAGTTTTCGTCTCTCAGCTCGAAGAAGAGTCGTGATTGGTGTCGCGAACACCAGATTAATCATCGCGCGATGACAAAAGCGGTTAAAATCAATGAGCAACTGACTCGTGCAGCGCTATCACAAGAAATTAAATTAAAATCTTGTGGTGAAGAATTTGAGCTCGTCTTGCGATCACTGGTGTCCGGTTTCTTCATGAACACGGCATCTAAAGGATTGGATGGGTCGTACAAAGTGTTCACGACGGGTCAGAAGCTGACCATTCACCCGAGTTCGGTGTTGTTTCAGTCACCTCCAGAGACGGTGCGTGTATTTATTTTTCGATTTAATTATTTATCGCTCATATTTCTTCGCCCCTGACAGATTCTATTCAACGAGTTGGTGAAAACGAACAAAATGTACGCGCGAGATACATCATCCATCAAGAAGGGCTGGCTTTCAGATCTTGCGCCGAAAACATTTTCTAGACGCTCGGCGAATTAGTTGCTGATTAATTCCAATGCTTGTAAATTCCCTTCTACATGTTTCCTACATCCATTCCTGGATCAGCCATGCCTATTATCCGTTTCATACGAGTCACTTCTCTCTTCGCATCTGAGTTTTTTGGTTCGAGTCTCAAAGCTTCTTCGTAGTCCATCAACGCCTCGAGATAGTTGCCACCCACTGACCTCGCGGTGGCTCTTCTCAAGTATGCCTTGACGTACTTGTTATCACGCTTGATGGCAGCAGTGCAATCATCTTCAGCTAATTCGTAGTTTCCGAGCTTGAGGTGAGCCATGGCTCTATTCGCTACGTAAACAGGATTTGAGGGATTCTTTCCGATCGCCACGGTGTAATATTCGACGGCGTCTTGGTACTTTCCTTCTTTGAGCGCCTCGTTGCCCTTCACCTTGTGAGACTCACCCGGCGCCTCCGGTGGGTTCAGACGTAAAAGTTCGTTTTTTAGAATGGCCGGAAAAGCCTCAATCAGGGCTGGTGCAATTTCCCGAGCCGCGCTGATTAACGTTTTGTCCATTTGATATCCGCCAATGATGGATAAGCCTTGCGGTCCCTCGACGTCCAGCGCTTGCAGTGGAATGGAGACTTGAGGCAGTCCGCAGAGGGTGGCGATGCACAATAGCTCAAAACACTTCTTTCGCCACGACTCAGTCTCTTTATCAGTTTGACCCCGCTTCGGAGCTTTACCTGGAACTGTTGGAAGTACGAAAATTCCTCCTCCATCCAAGATGCGATCGACTTCCTCACGCACCTCCTCCCGGATTTCTTTGAGGCGTTCAACTTCGTCGGCATTGAGCTTCGCCGCCGTCGCCATCCTGGCTTTCACAGGACCGCTGAGTCTCGGCTTTTCTTCCGTGTACCATTGACCCAAATTCTCCCAGATTTCGGCGCCCATGAGTACCGTCACCATCTCGCGAAGGCAATCCAAGCCAGCGTCCTTGCGAGTCCCCACAAAAGCGCGAAATTTGGGGCAACCCATGACAAGGTGCTCGGTGAGGTTCATGCGCTTGAAGTTTTCTGGATCGATATCTTTAAGGGCTGCTACGGCAGCCACAGCAGCGCATTGCGCGTGAGGGGAAGATCTCTTCTCACTGACAGTATCCTCAAGCAAGAACCAGCGGCTAGGAGTGGTTGGCGCGTGCTTGTCTGGTTCCGGCAGGAGGACGTTTCCGACTTGTTGAAGGATGTCGATGGATCTGGCAAACCAACCGACAGTATCGAAACTCGGAGCTAACGATTGCACGCCGCGCATAGATATCGAACCGTGGCTCGTTCTTATACCGTAAACTCCGCAGTATGACGCTGGAACTCGAACGGATCCACCGGTGTCCGTGCCGAGCGCGAAATCGCAACCTCGAAGAGCGGCAGCGCACGCGACCGCAGAACCCGAAGAAGATCCTCCAGGAATCAAGTCCTTCGCCCGCGGGTTGATCGGTGTACCATAGTGTTCATTTTCTCCGTTGATCGAGTACGCTAACTCATCCATCACCGTCATCCCCACCGCGCTCGCGCCAGCGTTGAGCACCGCGTCGACACACGTGGCGTGCCTCCTCGCTTCGTTCGCTCTCCACGCCGGACACCCGAATCCCACGCGTCGCCCTCGAACCTCGAATATGTCTTTGATGCAAAATTTCAACTTTTTCAACCGTCCATCGCTCGCGCCGGGGATCTGGACGTCCTCGCTCGAGCGCACAAAGGCGCCGAGTTCCTCGTTGGCGACCTTGTCATCTTTCTTCCCTCGTCTCGTCGACGTGCCGTCGCTCGGTTCGCGGCTCTTCCGACCGCGATCTCGCCTCTTGGTGAGCGCTACCGTCACCAGCGACGACACCGCGACGACGGCGACGACCACCGCGCGCATGGCGTCTCACACTGCGGCGACTCGGCGCGCACACGACGATGCTCTCGCGCGTTGACTCGCCCGCTCGGCGGCAGTTATCGACGGTGCACGTCGGTGAGAGCGTCGCATGGGATCGTCCTCGCGCCGCGGGGACGGGTTCAGGTCTCGGGTGGGATCTCGACGCGCGCGACCGACGATCGATGTGGGGGATCCGATCCGTCCAGGAGTTCCGGTGCCGCCGTTAACGCGAGCAGAGGCTCGAGATGGTGAGTTTGCATCGGAAAAGTTAACGGCGGCCATCGTGCGGCGAGGGGATGGTGAGAAAGAGCACAGGGCGTACATTCAAGCGCGCACGGGAGACACCCTGGAGATGGTCTCTCCTGCGGTTCTTCGCGACGTCCTCAAGGCGATGACGGAGAGTAAAACTCTCCAAGAGATTCGAGCTCGGGCGAACGAGTTAACCAAGGAAACACTTCGAGTTCCAAAGAGAGGGTCTCGAGAGGATGAAGCGTACGGTAGATGCATGAAAGAATCAGATCTTAAGTCGTGGGAGGCGCCGGGGTTAGTCCACGCGAGCGCAGAGGATATGCATACATTCTTTACAGACTTGGCAGGAGACACGAGTTTACTCTACCTGCAGCAGCGGGTGCCTCACGGCGTCAGAAAACAAAAATTATTCGAAACTTTGTACGCGTACAGAGTGCCAACGCATCGCGCGATGTGGGTCGTGAAGGTGATCTATTTGTCTCAGTGCAAAAGCGACATTGCTCTGTGTAAACATACGTGGACGGAAGATTTGCTCGCGCACCTCTTTGACGTAGTCAGTCATCAACAAATGGAAAGTGAAGAGTGTGAAACTGAGTCGAAATACGTCATAGGACTCGCACATTACTCCATAGAAGAAGACTTGGTCACCCAGGCAAAGTTTCTGAGCGACTTCTTGAGGTTTACTCATGAGCAAAGGGTGGCAAAAAGGAGTGAGTCAGAATCATCGACTTGTGATTTCATCAGAGCAATAAGTCCAATGTTGCGCTCTCTGGTTGTGCAGGCTTCTAAATCGCACGCTTGTGCTGTAGATTTGGTAGAAAGAATATCATGGTGTCTTCAACAAATTCTAAAGTCAGGTAAAGCAACAGACAGACATCTCGTGATGTGCTTGAGTGATACCGCCGCATCTGTTGTGGCTTCAAACGTTGATGCTTTTGTCGCCGCACCTCGGAGCAACGGCTTAGACGTTATATGGAATTTGCGGCATGATTTTAAGAAACAAAATTTGCAGTTATCACGCCGTCTTTGCGAAATGATGGATATCGTAGATGAGCGCATGAGGTCGCTCAAACGAGCTACTCATCCAGAGTGCATCGCTATACATGTTTTCACCTTGATTGAGCTCTTGCATAAACTCTTGGATAAATATAATGAGGAAGACAACGAGGAAAGCGTTTCTACTCTCATTCAAAAGTATATCACCGATCAGGAAGATGAAGAGTCTGTGTGGAAAATGTCTGTGGTGACGTGCTGTGATTGGTCTATGGACACATCTGGTGGCTCAGCGGAAAGTCGACTGGCAGTTGTTCAAAACTTTCTTAATGTACTGAATACGTCACACTCGGTGAGTGTATACGTACTGAACTGGATCAAAGCAAAATCGGAATGCCGCGTTAACCCGTGTATCGATCTTCTATCTCGATTATTGGTCGAATTATTATGGTCAAAGGTGATAACGCTCTCCCAGCTCGAAAATTTCGTCATAGCCGAAGGAATCGTGGAACAGCCAAACTGTAGCACTACGCGGGAATCATTTTCTGTGTTTCGCACGTTCGTTGGCAGGATCATCAAGAGTAACGACGAACGAGAGGAGAAATTAAACGGCGCAGTGATTCACCGACTTGCGCGACTCTTCCATTTGGTTGACACGGACATGGTGGATAACTTCGTTCCGGCTGGGAATGAATCAGCGTCTGATTTCCCAGAAATTACAACTCATTATAGGCTGAAAACAAAACAAGAACGAGAAGTCTTCGGCGTACTTGGCTCAGTGACAAACGCAAACTTGGTATCAAAAAGTGAAGAGTTGCGTCGTATTTACGCTAATTTTCAGAACGCACAATCTGATTTCTATCGCGTCGTGCTTGTTTCTCTGATCTCAAATCCGAAACAATCACTGCTTATTGCTGAAATTAGTGGTAAATTAGGACAAGATGTCGTCAAAGGACTCATTTCGCACGTTAGTGTTGAGATGATGGGTTGCAAAAACACTGAGGCGGGCGCAAATATTTTTGACAGCGACTACTGGAAGAGTTTGCGGGCAGAAGAGCGTTGGGATCTAATGCTCAGTATATCCACACTACAGCTCTGTCTACTTCACAATATTCCAACCAATAAGCGGTCCGTAGCCCAAGTCCTAATCGACGCCAACATCTCACAATTGTCAGAGCTGGCTGGAGCCAAAAACGTGTCACATAAAGTACTTCACTTTTGGGCACGCATATCGACAATAATCCCTCTGATTGGCTACGTCTTCATGTCTGTCGAATTATCCGACAATTTTTCGCAGCTCATTTTGACCATGCTCGATTCGTTTATCGGCAAAACGATCATCGACGAGACAGATGAAGATCGTATCGCCGAATCAGTCATCGGAGAATCGCTCATCGATCATCTCGTTGCATTGTTCTCTGTCGTCTGGATTGGTCAGATCCCGCGCTGGGCGCCGGTCATGCCAAAGATGCCGTTTCGAGAAGTATCATCCATCAGGCAGGCACTCGCCCGCTCGATTGATTCCAAAGAAATCACGGCGATAGTGCAGATGCGTCTGAGACGCGCCATTGGAGTAGCGCCTCATGGCACGGTGAACCAGAGCGTAAACGCGTGGAAAATATTAGCTTCTGGCGCTGCAAGACCGACGAAAAAAGACAACGTTGACGAGAAAGCAGAATTCTGGCTTCAAGGTGCGGTGCGACGACCCGGGGGCAATCTGGCGTGGGAGAACGTGAACGCGGAACCAAAGTTTCGCTCATAATCATATGTTTTTCGTTTTTAGTTACAACAGTGTAGAAAAATTTAGAATAATTGTAGAATAAATTAGGTAGTGTAGACTGAACACGCGTACATGCTATCACAGTTTGGAAGTGATTTGCTTCTTCGTCACCACGCGACCCTTGTGACCGACAATTGTTGTGTTCGGAGGCAAGTCGTGAATGAGCGCCGCCCCCGCGCCAATTTTACAGTCGTGTCCAACTTTAACATTCCCAAGAACGCTCGCATTTGAGCCCACCACCACACGCTTACCGAGTTTTGGATGTCTGTCGCCTCTCACTTTACCGGTCCCTCCCAGCGTCACCCCGTGGAGCAGCGTGCAATCATCGTCCACCACCGCCGTTTCACCGACGACGACGCCGTGACCGTGGTCGATCATAACTCCGCGCCCAAACCTAGCCGCGGGATGAAGATCCATCCCGTAGACTTCCGAAACTAAACTCTGCATTTTACACGCTAACACTTTCCTCTGATGTCCCCAAAGCCAGTGTGAGACTCTCTGCGCTTGGAGTCCGTGAAAACCTTTGAAGAAGCAAAACGCGTGCGTGTACGACGGACACGCCGGATCGCGCTCGACGATCGCCTTTAAATCAGCCCTAGCGGCTTCCCCGATCGACCCCGTTCCCGGTCCTCTGTACTCTCGATTTTTTTCCTCGTTCGTCGCGTTCAGAGCGTCCATGATTAAATCGCTCCACTGTCCCGCGAGAATCGTAGCGCTCGCCATCTTCCCAGCCAACAGAAAGCCCAGCGCGCGTTCAAAGCTCGGTTGGTTGAGTATCGTGGCGTACACGAACCCACCCATGAGGGGCTCTTTATCCACCAACGCCTGCGCCCCCGCTCGCAGGGACGCCCATATCGGATCATCCCTCACAGACGTCGACGTCGACGTCGACGCCATCCGAGCCGCCGACGCCCCGCTCGCCCTCGCTCTCCTCCGCCCTCTTCACCGCCTCGCGCGATGCCGACGACGATCTCGACGACGATCTCGACGCGCGAACGAACGCGTCTCGACGCCGCGCGAACGCACCGCCCGTTCGCCCACCGTCGATCGCGCGTCGTCGTCTCGCGCCGACCGAATCGAAATCGACATCGACGGCAGCCGCGAACCGTCGAGGCTGAGGGTTTAGACGGATGCGCGGTTGGATGACGGATGACGGCGCGCACTGTGCGACGCGTGCGTGCGATCGATGGCGACGATGATGCGGGTGATGCGCGCGCGCGCGTTCGCGGTGACGTCGTCGTCGACGGCGTCTCGCGGGACGGCGCGAGGGGTGACCGCGAGACGGGGACGCGCGGTCGCATCGAGGGCGACGCGGGACGGCGAGGGCGTGAGCGACCTCGCCGCCATGGACGCGGTGATCGATCTCATGCTCGAGGCGAAGAGCGAGGAGGAGGTGGGGAAGATTGTCGTCGAGAACGTGTTGATGTTCGACCAGAAGATGTGGATGCGGTTCGCGTCTCGAAGCGACACCGCGGAGGGAAGCGCCGAGAAGACGCGAATCATGGAACTCGCGGGCGCGTGCATGAAACTGGTGGAGGCCATGGTGGAGAAGACGGAGAACACGATGGAGGAGGCGAGCGTGAACTTGCAAACCGTGGTCGGCGCGGCGGCGGATCCGTCGAGCGGTGAATTCGATGTGCCGCTGAACGCGGACGCGCTCGCGCGCATGAAGACGGCGCTCGAGTCGGTGATGGTGGACGAGCGAACGCTCAACACGCTGTACGCTTGGATTCGCAAGTCTGATGAAAACGGGTTGGATGGTATGGTGCATATTCTGCAAAGATTGCTCCAGCTTTACGCCGCGCGCGAGCTCGATGAGAATTCATCGGCTTTAGACACCGTCATTCGTTCCAACGCCGAGGAGTGGCAGATGCACTTCATTGACATCTCCAAGGAAGGTTATAACGAGACCGCCTTCACCAAGGATCTGCAACGTCGCATGGAAGGCGTGGTCTTGAATCTCCCGAACGGTTCGTACGCGCAACGCGTGCAAGCGGAATACTTGAAGGAAATTGAAGATCGCGGAAAGGAGTTCTTCGCACAGCAGGCGTGAGAGAATATTTTTTAATAAATTCATTAATTGCAGCTACACTAATTTTTATCCTCAACATCGTCCTCTAATCGAGAGAGCTCTCTACTCTTCATCTTAAGGAGCAGAGAGTTACCCATGACGCCCAGAGAAGACAAGCCCATGATGGCACCGGCGACAGATGGGGTCAGCGAGAGACCGTACGCCGGCAACAGCGCCCCCGCCGCGATTGGTATACCGATGAGGTTGTATCCGAACGCCCAACCCAAGTTTTGCTTGATTTTATTGAACGTTGCCTTGCTCAAATCGATCGCATCCCCGACTTGAGGCAATCTGTCGCCGAGCAAGACGATGGAAGCCACTTCGCTTGCGGCACCGACTCCACCCGCCATGGCGATACCCACATCGGCTTGCGCTAAAGCTGCCGCGTCATTGATGCCGTCACCGACCATAGCGACGCATTTCCCCTTAGACTGAAAATCTTGTACTAATTCAGCTTTACCCTCGGGACGAACACCACCGTAGACATTTTTGTCATCGATTCCGACCAATTTACCGACAGACTGAGCAGTCTCAGGTCTGTCGCCAGAAATCATGATGGTTTGAATTTTCTTATCACGCAAGCGCTTGATGGTTTCTGCCGCATCCTTGCGAATCTCATCTTGCATTTCCAAGACACCCACTATTTTTCCATCGATACCGACGTACACCGGCGTGCGACCCGGGTTGTCCTGCTTATTCACTAGCTCGGCAGGAACGTTCTCGTTGCCTTGCACGTAAAACTTAGTACCAACAGATACTCGCTTTCTGTTCACGATGGCGCTTGCGCCCGCGCCTGGCTCTTGTTTAAAAGTACCTTCATCCACATTTCGCGTGGAGGTTCCTTGCTCGTCGGCGGCGGTGGCGATAGCCAAGGCTAATGGATGTCGACAGTTACGCTCCACTGCACCAGCGAGAGCTATGATTTCAGTTTCGCTGTACCCTCCCGTGGCTCGCGCTTCCTTCAAAACTGGCTTCCCGATAGTTAATGTACCAGTCTTATCAAAGATGACGGTGTCCAAATTATTCGCCTTCTCCAAAATGTCTCCACCACGAATGAGCAACCCATGGCGGGCACCCAGCGCTGTTCCCACGAGCACCGCTGTCGGAGTTGCCAATCCAAGAGCGCACGGGCATGCGACAACTAAAACTGAAGCAGTCATCTGAAGAGCGATCAAGATGGGTGCATTTGAGGCCGTCGCCGCCGTTGCGAGAACACCGGGGAAGAGCTTCGTGCCCACTGTACTCCAGAAAGTGAAGGTTGCCGCGCTGGCTGCCATCACTCCGTACACGAACTTGCCAGAAACTTGATCAGCGAGTCGTTGCACTGGTGCCTCTCGCTGCTGCGCAGATTCCACCATACGAACAATGCCCGCCACTTGCGTCTCTTGACCCGATGCGACGACTTCAATGGTGAGTACACCATCGCAGTTGACAGTGCCTGCGGAAACGGCGTCGCCTGCTGATTTCGGTCGCGGTATGGGTTCACCTGTGATGGCGGCTTCGTCCACCGTGCTGCAACCACTCACCACCTTCCCGTCGATTGGAATGCGATCTCCAGGCAAAACGACGATTTTATCCCTAGTCTCGATCACAGAAGTCGGAACAGTTCGATAGAAGGGGTCGCTACCCCCCGTAGAGGGTGTCGAAGAGGATACCAAACGCGCCGTATCTGGCACCAGATTCAAAAGTGAAGACATGTCGCTCGTTGCCTGCAGTTTCGCGCGCTCTTCTACGGCGCGTCCAAGAAGCACAAAGGCCAGTAACATCACAGGTTCCTCAAAGAATGTCGGCCAACCTAGTCCCGGAAGCATCATCGCCGCCGTGCTCATGGAAAAGGACGAAATGGCGCCAAGAGACACTAACGTGTTCATATTGGGCCCTCCTCGACGTAAGCTTTGCCAGCCATCGATGAGAATTTGACGTCCAGGTCCCGCCATCGCAAAGAGAGAGAGCGTGATGTGCACTGGATTGCTGTGCAAAACCTTCAACCACGGAGCGCTTGCATGTAAAAAGTGAGAAATGTGTCCAAGTAAGCATGCACTCGCCAGACCCCAAGCGATGATAACACGCCGCGTACTTTCTTTGATGCGTCGTAAACGCTCTTCTCGCTTTTGCTTAGCCGCTTCTGCGCCCGTGACACCGGCTACAGCAACACCTCCGGCGTCTCGAAGTGACGTGGGAAATCCTGCCGCAGTGACGAGCTCAGCTAACTTTGTCCCAACATTTTTCGCCGCTTCTTTCACAGCATCCTCAAATTCTCCACCATTGAGCTCATTGATTGCCAAGTTGATCCGCACTACAGCAGATTCATTCGCCAAGTTGACAGACGCGGTTCGCACATCATCATCCCCCTCTAATAGTTTCCTCACACTCGCCGCGCAACCACCACAGTGCATACCATGTACGTCCAACATTACGACTTCTTCTAAAATTCCATCCCCGCCCGTGCTGGCAGATGCGAAACTGGGTTTACCATCATGTGAACCGAACGAGCCATCACCGTCACCGCCTCCACCATTGATGCCACCTCCGGCAGAGCCACCGTTACCGGACAGAGCTCTCGCGCGACCCGTGAACGCGAAGGAGCCCATCGTACCGGCACCTATACCTCGTCTGATCCTCCGCTTCAAACCATCATTACGCTCACCGTCTTTCGTAGAACACGTTTCGCTAGTCGCACCGCACCGCGGGCACCGCACACGACGCGACATGACACCGCGGGACGCCATCCCTGTGTTCACGTCCCGAGGCCTTGTCGAAACCTTAAGTGGATCGTAACGCACGTCGTCGCAACTGCGGGAAAACTCACCCAGTGGTGACACACAATCTTTCATCTTCGCTTTGAAATTATCGCACGCGCCGAAAGTCGCTCGCGCACGCGCTTGGTCGCCACGAACGACGATCCTCGCGGATGCGCAGCATTGGGACCTTAAAACACCGCGCGTCTCGCGATGGCAACTCGCATTGACGCCGTGTGACGTCGCGCGTGTCGTCAACATGTCGTTCCACGCGGGTCCTGCGACGACCCGATCGACGCAGGCACGCGCACGCGAGTGAGGAAAGAAAAGTCTACTGCTCTGTTTTCATTTGCTATCGCTATCGCTACCATAATCACCGAGAAGTCCGCCTAATCCCGGGCTCGATTCGTCTTTGTCTCGCGCACTCGCGGCGTCGACTTTAATATTTTCTTCGGGTTCCTTGGCGACGATTTTCGGTTTCGCGCGCACGGCGACTGCTGGCTTTTTTCTAGACACAAGCGTCGGCTGCAACTTTGGCGCCTCCTCCGGTGCGGCATTGAGTGCCGGTTTCGTCGCTTTACCATCCGCATCACCTTCCATGCGTTGCGCGCGTTTAAACGCCTCGACTTCATCTTTCTCTTCGCGCTTCCGCTTCGCCTCCGAAGCTCTCAGAGCGTTTTCAACTTCGTCCAAAAACTCAACCTCCTCGGCATCCAGAGGTTTGTTCTTCCCAACCTTCATCGACTGCCAGTTTTCTTCAAACTCCAGTTCCTTCATCTCTTTTCGCTCGGCGAGTATTTGATACAAGGGCTTGGATGACGACGGATCGTCGCCTCGAGCGGAATCCGGTCCGTCGCCGCCGCTCTCGCGGATGGCCTCGAGCTCGCTCTCGGTGACAAACTTGGACGCCATTTTCTTAGCTTCCTCGCTCGCACCGCCTTCGCCCGCGCCGCCGCTGCCCTCGAGAGATGGAAACACGCTCGCGGTATCTCTTCCGAGCACTTCCTCTCGGTCGAACGTGCGCTCCTCGCGCTCGACGCGCACGAGCTCCACGCCTCGTCCCATGCCTGCGCGCTAGAGTTTGCCGCGGTGGGTCGGCTCGCGCGTCATGGCGGACGCCGCCGAGACTCCCGCCAAGGCGACGGGAAAGAAAAAGCTCGGAAAAAAAGAGCGCATGAAACTGCGAGCGCGCGAGCTCGTCGAATCGGGCGCGATGACCGAAGACGAGGCGAGAGCGCACGTCGGACTCAATCCACTGCCCAAAGCGGCGGCGCCTAAAACGAAGGCGCCGAAGGCGCGAATGGGCGGACCGCGAGGCCAGGGCTCCAGTGCGGGAGGGCCATCACCCGCGCTCTTGACTGCAAACATTCGGAACGCTTCTTCGCTGAGCGAAGTGTACTCGATTCGCGATACACACGCCGGACGGTTGAATCACATTCACTTCTCGGCGCTGTGGACAACTCTTTCGATCCACTCGATGGGGAGTGGATCGAAAGATACGATGAAAGAAGCGCACGAACGCTTAGTAGCACAGACGATTGAGTTCGTCGGAGACACTCGATCGAAGATTGGAGGTAGAGAACTCGCGAACATCGCTCACGGAGCTGCGAAGAGTGGAACAGTTGACGAACACTTGATGACGAGCCTATCGAAGGCGATAGAGCGTCACTTGGGACAGTGTAACAGCCAAGAGCTCGCAAACATTGCGTGGGCTTTCGCAAAGACCGATCATAAGGATGAACGACTTTTTTCAGCTCTAGCAAGAATGGCAGAGAGACAGGCGGAGCGTTTCAATGCGCAAGAGCTCACGAATGTAACATGGGCGTTTGCAACGGCTGGTTATTCTGATGACGCTCTATTCAAAGCTCTGGTTCGCTGTGTTGAGAAACGTTTAAGTGAATTTAACACGCAAGGTTTATCGAACACAGCATGGGCATTCGCCAAGGCGGGGTATGTAAATGTCACTTTATTTAGAGCAATGTCGGAGACAGCACAGCGGCGAGTGGATGACTTCAATGGACAAGACTTCTCAAACTTCGTTTGGGCGTTCGCCAAAGCGAGTCAATACGATGCAAAATTGTTCACTATTTTAGCAAAGAACGTAAACCGTCACTTGAATTCACTCAATGCGCAAGGTCTGACGAACACAGTCTGGGCCTTTGCAAAGGCTGGACATTTGGACACGGAGCTCTTCTCGTCCTTCAGTGAGGCGATCGTGCAAAGATTGCGGATGGGTGCGAGTGATTTCAATTCACAGGATATCGCGAATACCGCCTGGGCTTTTGCAAAGGCTTGCCATATGGATGAAAGCTTATTCACCTCACTGGCGAGATTGTCCGAGACTTGCTTGGATGACTTTAACACTCAAGATCTTGTGAACACGACGTGGGCTTTCGCGAAGCTGGGACAGTATGACGGCGCTCTATTTTTTGCAGCCCGCAAGTCGATTCTTCATAAGCGTGTCGATGACTTGGACGCACCAAATATCGCCAATATTGCATGGGCTTTTGACAAGGCAAGCCAGTTGGATGAACAATTATTTGGCGCATTGGCCTCAGCGGTGGAGCGTCAAGTCGACGATTTCAGCGCCCAAGATCTCGTTAACGTGGCGTGGACATTCGCTAATGCTGATCAAGTGAATGATAAACTATTCGTAGCGCTAGCTGGAGCCGTCAAGCGACTCCTGGATGAATTTAGTGATGAGGAGCTCGACAACTTAGAATGGGCCTTCACGAAAGCTGGTCAACAAAGTATCGTAAAAAATCTCAAGCGAAAGCGCAAGGGTGCGGATGGCGCTGGTTCTGGGTATTCGGATCGAGACATCGACGTGTCGAAGTGCGGGAGAATCATCGTCGCTGGCGGCGGTATCGGTGGTGCTGCTGCGGCGGTAGCGCTGCAGCGAAAAGGATTTGATGTGACCGTTTTGGAGGCAGATGAAAGCTTCGATGCGCGTGCGCAAGGTTATGGTCTTACCGTCCAAGCTCAAGACGCCATACAAGCTATGGGTGTTGATATATCTCAAGATGATGCCCCTTCAACTTCTCACTACACTTTCTCAGAGAAGGGGGAAATCATTGGATTTTTTGGAGAAGCCTTTGGCTCGAAGAGCAAGGATCGACGAGAAACGCAAAATTCTGGACGATTTATTCACATTCCTCGGCAAGTACTTCGATCTCGAATAATCCAGGCTGTGCAACCCGGAACCATTCAGTGGAGTAGCAAACTGAAGAGCTTCGCATGCGAAGACGATGTGAAGGGTGTGTCTGTCACGTTGATGGATGGGACCAAGCTGCAAGGAGCACTGTTGGTGGGTTCAGATGGTATCTTTTCCACAGTTCGTCGGCAACTTGAGCTACCAGGAGATCGTCTCAATTACGTCGGCCTGTGTGTCGTTCTTGGCATCGTGGATGAGAAAATCATGCGTGTGCATCTCGCTGAACGGCGGATTTTTGAGACAGTTGATGGTGTCACGAGACTTTACGCTATGCCTTTCACGACATCTTCTACGATGTGGCAACTCAGTTTCCCGTGCTCAGAAGAGACCGCTCGAATGTACACCAAAGATGCGGCGAGTCTGAAGAAAGAAATAACTCGGCGATGCGCCAAGTGGCACGACCCCATACCAAAAATGCTCATGAAGACGCCCTTGGATTGTATGTCTGGGTATCCAGTGTACGACAGAGAACTCTTAGAGCCAGGAATTCTTCGTCCAGAAAATGAAGTTCATCGTCGAGTCACATTGATCGGCGATGCCGCTCATCCAATGACTCCGTTCAAAGCCCAAGGGGCGAATCAAGCTATGAGTGATGCTGTGCTTCTCGCTGAGTCCTTAGTCGAAGGTGTGCACAAACACGGCCCCGTGGACGGTTTTGACTTCGCGCTTCCATTATTTGAGCAAAAAATGCTGATGCGTTCAAGTAGGGTAGTGATCGGTTCTCGGGAAAAGGCGAAAGAAATGCACAGCGCTCTGGCTCTGCAACTTGCGCGCAGATCCCAACGCGAGGCAGAATTTGATATGCAGAAGACAATTTCTGTGCTTCGTGAGAAGGGTATTGGGGCTCAAAATGCAACTGATTCGCGAGGCCTGGACGCCATCGTCGAATCAGAGGCGGTATCTCATTCACCAAGCGATCAAACGGCGCTTTCATACGCAGAGCACCGTATCGAGTCGCGAGGACAAAGAGTTGTTTTTGAGGACGCTGATTCGGTCGAAGAAGCTGATGACAAAAATCAAAAGAAGCGCAAGGAAATGAAAGAAAAGAAGGCGAAGAAAGAGAAAAAGGAGAAGAAGGAGAAAAAGGAGAAAAAGGAGAAGAAGATGAAGCTTTGAAGTTGTGTTGTATTACGTGTACATTAATCCTCGAAACCATCCTCGTCCGCCTCATCTTCGGCAGCACGAAGTTGTTCTCGATAATATTCTGACTCTCTGAGTGAGACCCGCTGTGCAAATCCTAGCACGAGGCGAATAGCCTCTCGTCCTTCGTCAGCCGGAATACGCACCACCTCTGGCATTATTCCACTTTGCGCGAACTCTCTACGAATAATGTCATCGCTCGAGTTCAGAGCACTGGCATCGATGATGATTTCACTCCCGGTCGTCATCAAGTCTGCGCTCTCCGTGATGAAATTCGCCAAGCGCCCATGGTCCCACCCGTGCACATCTTGAACCAACCAGAGTGATCGGACATCCGGACGGTAGCCGGCGCGCTCGAGACGTTCCTCTAAATCACCATATGCGACGTCTTCCCCCGTCACATCGAGCGGAACGCGCCTATGCGAACAAGCTCTGGCTGGTTTTGCACCCACACTCTTCAAGATTTTAGCCGCATGCGTGTGCACGGTCCCATTGGCGCACTCGAAAATTGCCGTACCGCTCGGAAAAGGCAAGCGAAACGCCCTCGTATCCGCCCCCGCCGTGATCACTACAACCTGTCTGGCGATCCCGTGAGTCTCCACATTATTTTCATATGCGTTCATCATAGCGTTGAGACGCCGAAAAGCCAGAACATCCATCGCGTGCGTCGCGCTCGACGTCGAAGTAGTCGCCTGAACGCTCTCCGCCGCCGCCTCGCGAGAGTTGCCATCGAGTATCGCGTTGGCGTACACATCCTCATCAACGCCCTCGATCCGCCTCCTCACCGCGATTTGAGCTCGTGACCATGCTCTCGCGTCCACCTCGCTCATCTCTCGATCCTCGATCGACGTCTGCGTCGCGCTCAGCGTCGCCGAAGATGTGTCGCGACTGGCCGACGCCCGCCTCTTTTCCCACAAACCGAGCCCCCGACGGCGCGCGCGGCGCCGAGAACCGCACCTCGAGCGCGAGAAACGCGTCGAGACGACGTCTTCGACGCGCATCGCCGACATGGCTCCGATCTCGCGTCGACGTCTTCCGCCTCTCGCACTCGGGCGGCGTCGACGTTGGAAAATCAGGAGGTCCAGGGTTGATGAACGACGATTCATGACTCACCACGAGTCCCTCCTTCACCCGCGGACGCGCCCTCGCTCGAGACGACGATATCGCGTCACACGCGCGCGTGGACATGGTCGCGCCCGCGCGAGGCGCCCTCGCGCCCGGCTCGAGCGCGCTTCGATGCGGGCGATCGAACGTCGGAAGGGGTCGATCGGGACGAGGGACGGGAACGACGCGCGCGCGAGCGATGTCGACGTCGTGCGCGACGATGACGATGGTCAAGACGGGCGCGACCTCGAAGGTTCACGCGCCGATGCCGACGCCGACGCGGAGGATGGCGATGCGTCGATCGCATCGCACTCGCGCGCGATCGTCGAAGGCGCAGGAATCGTCGTCGTACGCGGACGCGGCGAGCGCCGTGAACGACGGGTTACGTCTCTTCGAGGCGAGAGAGTACGAGGCCGCGACGAGAGCGTTCACGAGCGCGCTGGGTATGAATCCGAACGAGGACGAGGCGCGAGCGGCAAGCTATAATCGTGCGTGTGGATACATCAAGCTGAACAAGTACGAAGAAGCGAAGGATGATTTGATCGCCGCGGTGAATACGTACAACTTGAAGTTCAAGGTGCTGATGAACGACCCAGACTTGGACACATTTCGAGCGTCGGCTGAGTACAGCGAGGTGGCGGCGGCGGTGAAAGGGGGTCAAGATGCGTCAGCGATGGTCAATCTGCGCGCGGAGGCTCAGGAACCGTTCCGATTCATCAAGCTTTATTTATTTGGAGGCTTAGCGGCGGGCGCTGGGCTGGGCTTGTTCATCATCGGCACTCGGTTGGTCAAGGCCATGCAGGGAGGCGAAGGGGCTCCGGATTTCACGGAGACGGTGACCAACTTAGGAATTAATGCCGTTGCCCTGGTAGTGTTTTCCTTCCTGCTGCGCGGTGAACTCAAGGGAAGAGAGCAAATTATCCGCAAGGTCGAGCGAGAAGAAGAATTGGGACGACTTGGCGTCATGTTGGGCGACAGCGATAAAACTGCCTTGTTCTCTCGTTTGCGGGGTTCCTATCGTGTCTTCATCGTCGCTGGAAGCGACGAACACATCACAAAGACGTTTGAAAGTCTTGAACGTTTCAAGGAAAAACTCTCAAAGAACAAGGTGGTCATCCTGACAGTGAACATGGATGAGGTTGACAGTGGAGACGAACTTCCATTTGGACAAAGAAGACGAAAGGCGAAAACGTCCAAAAGTACGGAATTGACGGCGTCCGCTGCGGCTGCTCTCCTTGGTGGCGAGAAGAAGTTGAAGGTGACGGCCGTTGATAACGAAGCGTGGAAGCGTTGGATCATCAACCAAATTGAGTCTTCAGGTTTTGATCCGACTGTTCGCGATGTCTTCTTCGGCGTCGCGAAAAATGGAACGATTTGGAAGTCTGGCGCCGGGATTCCGAACTGGATGAAAATTTTCGAGGATTTACCGGACGAGGAGTCCATTCAAGGTAAGGTTTCGGGCGTCTGAGCAATAGCATAGCAATTTAATCAAGCGAGAAGAATCTTCTCATTACGACACGAATCGCCGACGAGATCGCGTTCATGCGGAGAGCCACGATAAAAAGCTTAAAAATGGAGGCAACACGACCGGTGGCGTCGGCGGTGGCGTCGGTGTAGGCGGAGGCACCGGTGAAGGTGAAGGTGATGGCGGTGAACCACTCTGAGGCGAGAACGTGTACACCAAATCGTCCGTGGCCATGGCAAGAAAACCTTGCGCATGGCTTACGGCAAAATATACTCCATATTTGTTTGGAAGCGCGCACCCTTCGCCCCAGCTCACAATTCCAATTTGTTTTCCGGAAACAAGCAACGGACCGCCACTATCTCCTTGGCATGCGTCAGTGCCGCCCGACACAAAGCCGGCGCAAATATTTGATGATAAAATATCGAATGGGCTATACGAAGAACTAGCTGTGCAAACCTCAAACGATTGAACAGGCACATGGCCTACGAGCAAGACGGAGCTCAGGACGTTGTCATCTTGTGTCCCCCATCCGGCGACCTGCGCGAAGTCCCCGATATACGCTGAGTGCTCAGTCCAAGAAAGCGAAACAGGCTTAAACAATTCGACATTCACGGCCCGTTCGAGCGTAAGCACGGCGACGTCAAATTCAAATGTTGCAGCATCAAATTCCGGATGACCATCAATTCGACTAATGTATATTTTTTCAGAGGGGTTATTGACGTCCTCCTGTGCGCCAAAGCTCGCCAAAATTCCAGCGTATGCAGCCACACTACTCTCGCCTTGTGCACTGAAAAAGCAGTGTGACGCCGAAAGGATGTGCAGCTCATCTATGAGAGTACCGCCACAACGAAAATAAGCATTATTTGAGTACGTAACCACAAACAAAGCCACCATGAACGTCCAATCCGAAGGAACCTCAGGAACCTCCCCTCCAATGATTCGTTCCTTCACAACACTTCGAGGTCGGACACTGGTCGTAGCCGAAGCGTGTGAATCCAGTATTAGTGGAGACAACACTGCCATCAAAAGAGAGATAGTGACTATCACATTGCCGTGTCGTCGCATGGAAACGTGTGTGGTTTGTAATTCACATCACGGCTGTTTGTACGTCACATCATTTCTTGTGTTAACAACTACGGTATATTACATTGCTAACTCATTCATCTTCTGCGACCAACTGGCGAATTTATTCGATAAACTTTTAAATGTTTTCGCTTGCAAGCTCGGGTTGGCGCGTCTTTCGGCGAGTTTCGCTTCTTCTTCTCTCAAAATCTCTGGAACCATCTTGTCCATCGACTTAAGGATGTTCGAAAAACAAGGTCTTTCATTTGCATCCTGCTGCCAACACATTTCAATAATCGCACGTAATGCCGGATGTAAAGTATCTGGAATTTTAGGCCTCAAAGCTTGATCTGCAACGCCCCTTGCGATCTGAATCCCTGTCGAGTTGTGAGGTTGGTACGGCTCGATTCCTGTGGCAATCTCATACAGCAACACGCCAAACGAAAAGATATCGGCGCGATTATCATAGTGCTGGCTCTTGATCACTTCCGGAGCCATGTAGATGTACGTACCAGTCTCTCCCGTGAGATCTTCCCCAGCCGCGGCGACGAAGCGCGCTAATCCAAAATCAGCGACGACGGCCCGTCCATCAGACATGATGAACACGTTGCTCGGCTTCAAGTCCCTATGCAAAACAATCGGCTTTCGCGTTTCAAAGTACACAAAAGCGTGTAAAATATCCATAGCGATAGAGAGACGAGCGCTCAGCGACCTGTTCTGTGGTAAAGGCGCGCCTTCACTTTGGTAAAGCCACGCCTTTAAAGTTCCACCCGTCGCCGCTTCGGTGACTAGAGAGATGTGTCTATCCGCCTCCAGAGAGGCACCATAAAACGCTAAAACGTTCGGATGTCGCATTCTTGACATGATGGAGCACTCCCGCACGAACGCCCTTCGCGATAACTCATCTTTCATCACCTTGATCTTCTTCACGACGACTTTCGCGCCGAGCCAATGAGCCGAGAATGCTAATGCCGTCGTTCCCTCGCCTAACCGCTCGTCCAAAGAGCACGCGTCGTCCACGTCGATGAGCCAGTCTTCATCGCGCGCGCGCGCACGCAGGTCACACAATTCAGGCCACGATCCGGACGCACTCGTGCACGGCTTCTCGGCGCTCATGAGGGACCATGTGCGAGCGACGCTGTGCGGGTGCAAACGACAAGTTATGATACAATTTTATGATACATTGCTTTTCTTTTCTTCTCGCTTTCGTTTCGCCTCGGCCGCCTTGACGATTTTCTCTTGTCTCTTCTTTTCCGCAAACGTCGCCTTGGCGACCTCGCTGTGCTCGAGAGCGCAGCCGTTGGCCTTGGCGCGAACGTGACGCATCACCCAAGCCTCGGTGACGCGGTGCGCCGATGTGTCGTCTTTGTACTCATCTTTCTGTCTCAGCGCATCCAGGCGTGCCGCTTCATTCGCCAGCTCACCCTTGTTAGGTACAATTATGTGCGTGACGTTGGACGTCACTCGAGACATGATGGTCGCTCCGAGCTCCTTTAGCCTCTGTTCCACGTGCGCCCGAGAACGAAATTGGTTATAGTCACCGTTTCGTACGACAGCAATGCATTCCAAAGGGAAAGGTTCAAGAGTTTGCTTTTTCTCGTTTGAAACCTTTGACTGTAAGTTGTACATCTGCCACATCTCTCGCTGCCGTCGAATCGTCTCTAAATCGCCGTCCAGAGCTGTGATAACCTCGGCTTCCAACTTAATGTCATCGTCCTTGTCATCTTCGCCGTCTGACAGAATAATGATTTCCATCTTCTTTTGCTTTTTCATCATCGAACCACCATTTTTGAAGTAAAAGTCCAGCCTATTCATGTCTTGCTTCAAGTCGACTAAATCTAAAAAGTGTTTGTTGACTAGTTTTTCCCTTTCCTTCGGAGTGCTCGCGTTGACAGTCGGCGTGATTTTCTTTGGCTTCAAAAATTTGATAAATTCTCTCAGTTCGGTGTAGCTCGAGTGCTCGGAATACGGAATCGCGTACATACGCGTGTGTCCATCATTTTCTATCCACGGTTTCACTCGAAAACATCCATCTTCGTCCATACTTTTCGTATAGCTCCAACCAGTAGGGGAAAATGCGACTACAGCGCGCCAAGTCGGTGCCTCCTTTGCCATCAGTTCCATCATGGCCTTGTGATTCGAACCTTTGCCGACACGCACTCGACACTTTGCGGCTTCTTCTGTGTCATCCTCTTCGCACACAAACAAGTCATCTCGCCACCACCCACTCAGTTCGAGAGTTTTTTTGCGCCTTGCTGTGACCCTCGCGCGACTCTCCGCCCCTTGACACACCGCTCGTATCGCCCTCTCTTTTCCTATCGAATAAGATCCACAGAGGAATAAAGTTCGCGGTTCTCTTCGCGTCTCCTCTCTCGCGATCTCTCGCATCTTATTCAAAACGACATCCTGATCTGGAAAAGTCCACTTCTTCTCGCAATACGTCGTGTCCAAGTACACCTCATCCACGCAACCGTCCCGACACGTCGACAACAACTCTTTCAACCGCGCATCGTTTCGAACTCTCGCCGCCGCGCGAAAATCACCCGTGTGTAACAACGTCTCCCCCGTCGTGTTCCTTCGCAAGAACACCAAACACGCCCCCGGACAATGATTCGCGTCGATGAACGTCGCCTCCACGTCTTCCACCCCCTCCAGAGCCACCGTTTCACCGATCTCGCAACCCACGACTAACTCGGGGTTCACGCCGAGAAATTCGACCACGAGCGCCGCCGTGATCGTGGAACAATATATTTTCGCCTCGGTCGAACCCTTGGAGCGCCCGAACGACGAGCTCAACCCGCAGTAGTGGTCCGCGTGGAAGTGTGTCAGCACGTAGACTTTTGCATCTGGAGATTGAAATTGAAAGCCGTCCACGTTGATACCGGGGAACCGACCCGGGCGTTTGATCGCCCCGGACTGCGACGCCATGTCGCACCCGCCGGGCCTCGCGCGCGCGCCGCCACCGCCGCGCGTCGACGCCTGACCCGCGCCGCGGTGTACGGTGCTTACTTTCTCGGGCAATGCGACCTCCGCACTCGACGCTGCGAGAGTCAATCGTCGATGGAGGCGCGCGTGCGCGCGAGTCTTTCGCCATCCACGAGCTCGCGCTCTCTCTCGCGTCGATCGCGCGCGGCGTCGGGTTCGGTTTCGACACCTCGGCGGCCACGAGCGAATGCGACTCTCGCTCCTGGCTCCTCTTCCGAAGGCGTCGCACCCGTCGTTCTGTACGAGAACGACGCCCTGATCGTGGTGAATAAACGCTCGGGACAGTCGTTTCACTCCGAGTTCGAGCCGGGCACGCTGGCGTCGCTCCGCAGCGCGCGAGACGACGAGGACGAACGGTTGTACAGCGTGCACAGACTCGACAAGGGCACGAGCGGCGTGCTCGTGTTCGCGAAAACAAAAGAGGTGGCGCGCGCTCTGAGCGAGGCGTTTGAGAAACGATTGGTTGTGAAATATTACGTCGGCGTGTCGTCGAGAAAGCCGAAGAGGAAGATGGGGAGCGTCATCGGCGATATGAAAGCGAGCCGACGCAGCCAGTGGATGTTATTGAAGACTAGAAACAATCCCTCCGAGACGAAATTCGTGAGCTTTGGATGTGAAAGCGGAACCGATGGGGTCTCGGGACGGCGAATGTTCATATTTAAACCTATCACCGGTCGCACGCATCAATTACGCGTCGCCGCGAAATCGTTGGGCGCGGCGTTGATTGGCGACGGTACCTACGGCGGGTTGGAGAGCTCTCGGCTTTATTTGCACGCGTCTGCGATTAGAATTCCAGATTTAGGCTTTGGGCCACCGGTTCAGATTATTTGCAGTCCCGTGAGCGCTGATGAAGATTGGGATTCCGAGGCTTTTGGGAAATACTTTCCGCAGGAGTTGGCGAATGACTATGGCGTTTGGTTCGACGACCAACCCCTCTTGCGCTCTTCTCTACCGATGAATTGAAGTTGTATTAATAACTTACACTACTACTACAGGGAGCTAAATGTCGTCATGGATGAGGAATGCCTACGATCACGTCGTCTCGGATACCGCTTTGCGCTGGCATTTTGTGCAGAGATACTCGGTAAGATTGTTGGCGTGCAAACTCTCCGCGATCGGCCTCAATCGCACTCTTCGCACGTCTCGGTAAAGCAGCAAGAGGTTTATCGGGATTACTCGGATCGACACCCTGATGTCCGCTCCAATCTGCAAGAGTAGCCGCAGACATGTATGAATTGAAATCGAACCCAGTGGCTCTCATGAGTTTCGACCGAGGCCGTTCGATTGTAGGCTTTTCGAGTTGTATGAGATCGTTGCGCATCCTATTCAAGCTGCGCATGCCACCTTCCTGAACTTTTCCAACGCAACAAGGCGCAACTATGAAAGGGATTCTCTTTTCAATAGCTTGGTTCATCACGAAATCGGTTGCTTCGCCACACACATGTAACGCGAGTGCTACATCGACATAGAGATCTTCACACTCCTCGATGAGACCCACGCGGGCTGTGACGTTGTTCAGACCAGACGCCACTATTCTTTCGTTTAAGATTCGAATGGACATCTCATTCAAATCTACGCCGGTGAATCGGATATCCGGAAAAAGCGAAGCGAGCGTGAGCACCGTGTTCCCGGTTCCGCAACCGTAATCGACCACCGCGTTCACATCGAACGCCTCGATAACGTCTCGCAAATGCGCGACAAACGTCGCCACCTGGTTCCGTTTGCGTCGTCCTCGCGCTTCACCCCCCTTTTTATTCGTTCCGAGAGGATCGACGCCCGGCGGCAGGCTCGGCCAGTCCACGAGCGCCACCTTTTCGTCCGCGCCCACTCTCCATCCATCTTCCATCCTCATCCCGAGCGGTTCCAACGCCTCGAAGGCGTCGAGCAAGCCACCGATCTCGTCCCGCATCGCCCGTTTATTCCTCTGCCGATTTCGTTTCCTGTGTTCGCGCTGCGCTTGCTTTCGGTCGGTGGCACCGACGTGCTCGCTCGCCGCCGGGCTCGCCGCGCTCGCTCGAAGCCGTCGCCATCGCGAACGACGACGCGACCAAGGTGCCGGTACCGGTGACGGCGTCGTCCTCGAAGACGGTCCCGCGATCGCGCTTCGAGACGACATGCTCGACGACGTGTGCGGGCCGGTGTCGAGTCGACACCGTCGACACTCGACACTCGGCGACGGCGATGACGAGCGAAGGCGACCGACGCGAACCGGCGACGGCGAGAGGCGGCACGGCCGTGCCGGCGCACGTACTCGAGGCCATCTATGGGAAAAAGTCGACGGGCGCGAGCGCGAGCGCGAAGACGGGCGACGCCGGTGCGGATGACGCTCGAGCGAAAAAGGAACTCTACGACGAGAGTTTGAAGGTGTGGTGGCGGACGTACAGCGAGCGAAAGAACGACGAAGAGGAGGAGCACGTGGCGGACAGTCTACTGTATGATTATCGCCACCTACCGAGGACGACGCCGGCGCCGAATTACCGCGAGGATCGCTTACAAAAAGTTGAGCCGGGCAAGGGCACCGTCACCGGTGACGAGACGAAGTAGGACGTAGCGCTGAGGAGATCGTGGACGACGCATCGCATAGCACATCGATACGACAGAGATGATTTTTAGTAGACATTTTAGTAGAAATTAATGACATGGAAATCAAGGCCAAGATGCACCCGCCATCACGGCTTCGACTTCGGTAACCGTTCGCGGGACAGAAGTCCAAGAGACGCAACCGTCGGCGGTGACGACGAGGTTATCCTCAAGACGGACGCCCCCCATCGATCTACACGCATTGACCCGATCTTTAACAAAGTATTGCTTGATGTCAGAATCATCAGCGAGCGCTTTGTCCAGCAAGACATCTATGAAGTAGCATCCCGGTTCAACCGTGAGACAATTACCTTCTTTCAAAATGGCCGCGGTTCGGCAGTTCTTCAAACCGGGCTCGGTACTCCGTGCAGGCGTACCGGGGAGTCCGTAACCACCGACGTCGTGTGTGTCCACACCCAAATGGTGGCCGAGACCGTGAGGCATGAATGTAGCGGAAACTCGTTTTTCCATCATCTCATCGATGTCTCCCGTGAGGAATCCTCCCGCAACTAAAGCTTGAAGAATCTGTCTCTCCGCCAGACGCTGCAAGTCCAGCCACGCGCAACCAGGTTTGAGAGCTTTCAACACGGCTTGATGAGCCGCAAGAACGCCCTCGTAAATGATTTTAGAGTCAGGTGTGAATTTGCCACCAGCCGGAACAGTGGTGGTAATGTCAGCCGCGTAGCAGTGATATTCTGCACCCATGTCCATCAATACCAAATCTCCTTCCTTGATTCGAGAAGCGTTCGGTGCACCGGCGTGACCGTAGTGCAACGTCGCACCATTCTTGCCCGCCGCACAAATGCCGGTGTACGATTCGTTTCTCATACCGCCTTGGCTGTAACAGACGTGTTTGAACAGTGATTCGAGTTGGTATTCCATCATTCCTGGTTTCAGGCTTCTGATGACCTCAACGTGTGCCTTGGAGCTCATCTTACTCGCATAAGCCAAGACTTCTTGCTCACGCGCCGTCTTCACGGTTCGCAGTTCAGTGATGACGTTGAAGAACGCATCCGAGGCGTCGAGTTTGTCACCCATGGAACTCTCCGCCGAACCCAACCCCTCGGTGGCGTTACCACTATCAGAGTTCACACCCTTCAGCGCGTACACCTTTTGACACTCCTTTAGATGCGCCTCGAACTCGTCGGCATACTTGACTTCGTCGACAAGATATCTCGCCTTGAAAGACTCCGGCTTCTCGATGGCACCCATCCAGATGGCGTATTCCTCCGGAAGTCTAGGGACGAATAACGTCGATTTTCCGCTCGCCAAGTCGACGGTTCCGAAACAACCACCCTCTAAAACACCGAAGGCCCAGTGGAAATAACTTTCCTGTCGGAACAACGGCTCGTTGTCCGTGCTGTACCTCTGCGCCTGGTCGCCTCCTCGCAAGGCCACCGCGCCGGCGGCGTGTCCTTTCTCCCGCATCGCCTGCACCAACCTCGCGCGATTCTCGACGTGAAGCTCATACGACACCTTGAGCGTCCCCGGTCCGCGTTCGAACGTCGCGACCGCCATGGTCGCGCAGTTCCGCGTTCGAGTCGTGGATTGGCCCGATGGGTGGAGCGCTCGCGACGACACGGGCGAGGAACTGCGCGCCGTTCGAGTCGTTACCGTCGAGAGCGGTCGCACGAACGACGCAGACGATCCGCGAGACGCGCTCGCTCGCATGCGATGACCGGGAGGCGTAAACTTGAGGCGACCTTCGTCACGTAGTGTCGCGCTCGAGTCTCGAGTGGATTGATTACGCGGGGAATTTACATTCCCGCCCCGCAGACGCCGACGAGCGAGGCGTGGGTGATGAAGCGACGCGCGTCTCGACACGATCGCGTCGTCGTTGGCGCGGGATTTGTTTTAATCGCGCTCGCGACGCTGTCGTTGTTCGCGGGGGCGGAGGCTGCAAACTTCAAATTGTTTCCGGGTTCTCGCATCGACGGTGTCGAACTCGAGTTTCCGCGCGGCGATGGCGTCGCGAGGCACACGTATGACCTTCAAAATCTCGATGAGAGCGCCGCGTACGAGGTGAAGGTGTCTTATAGGGCGACGAACGCGGCGAGAGTGTCGGTTGACGCCGAGAGCGTCTCGAGTTTCAGTGATTGGATAGGTGCCGGTACCTTTTTTACGAGAAACTCGCGAACGGAATTGCGGAGAAAGCTCCTGAACGTTGAAAAAGCCGTTTTAACTCGGAAATCGTTGGGTGGATCGGGCGTTTCGCGGGCTCGGGTGATCGTCAGCGCGGAGCTGGAGGGCGTTTACTGGGCGGGGAAGGACGCCGCTCCGCGCTCACTGACGTACAACATCGAGGTACACCGTTTGGTCGCGGCGGGGAAATTCGGTGAGATCCCCGTGGCCGCGGTGCCGATCATCATTGTGTGCGTCATGTTCATCGGTGTGGCGGCGCTGAGCTCGAAATTCGTGAGTGATGTCCTTGTTTGGCGCGTGTACGACAACATCTTTAGACAAAAGTCCAAGCTTGCGGCCCTCACGGGGGAGTCATCTGCGTATGAAGTGACCTTGAAAGAGACGATACCCGTACCCGCGGATACCGTCACCGCGTGATTCTTCAAATCTACAAGCACTTTATGTATATTGTACAATAATTAAACTAGGCCAGTCGCGTCTCTGCGCATCGCTTCGACTTCTTCCATCGCCGCCTCCATACTTCCATTCGATGGATTCTGTCCGTTCACACCTACCACTGGATCTCCGAATGATGAGACATCAGTCTCTGGTTCCCCCAAACAGACGCTCGGCCAGTGAAACTTGGCGTAAGTTCGACGAAGTTTCGTCAGTGTGATGGACAGAATCTTCTTCTTCGACGTTGAACCGTCTTCTTCTAGTTCCCAATAGCTATCTTCCTTCGACACTCTTCGCGTGAGCTCACCCTCTAGCAAAGTTACTCCGTCGACCACCACGTTCAGCGACTTTGTCGCTATGTTGACCTCGCAGTCGCGCGAGTGCAGTTCCGAGTCCAACTGAAATCGCACGACTATTTCTCGTTCATCTTGCGTCCATGTGTACTTGGAAGTGGTCCCACCGCAACGTTCGGGCGTCAGCGACACGATGCCTCCCTCCGCGGAAGACGACGCGAGATTTCCCTCGGCAGCCAAACGAGCGAGCTCAATCTTGAGACGAATCTGTTCTTGTTCGAACGCCGCCTCGGCGGCTTTCTCCGCGGCTTCTCGACGCGCACGCGCTTCGGGGGAGAAGTGTTGACGATAGATGTAATATCCCGATACGCCCACGACGACTGCCGCCGTCAGGGCGACGATCGCACGATGTTCGCCGCGCGCCATCGTCTTCGGGCCTGTGATGTGACAGTTGCAACTCGGCGCAGGGACAGAGGGAGTCGCGATCGAGGTGTTTACGAGGCGCGAGTTTGAATGAACATAACAATCAGAGGCGCGAGTTTAGTGGTAAATCTTTCATCGTTTGGTGGTGTTGAATGAACACCATATTGTTTGGTTTGATCGACGAGCGTCTCGAGACGCCGCGCCGTTTTTTTGTTTTTTCTGATTTTTGAACGTCGTTGTACGTTGGAGGCCAAAGATTTAGCCGCCGAAACCGTACAAGGTGCGGCCTTGGCGCTTGAGCGCGTAGACGACATCCATGGCGGTGACGGTCTTTCTGCGAGCGTGCT
>MDTD01069308.1_pt1 | contig 55599 bp, 46 predicted proteins | sample 811221 | NCBI WGS metagenome assembly MDTD01 (sample SAMN05326646, study PRJNA326480) | marine metagenome | isolation source: seawater | place: Pacific Ocean: South West | collected 2011 | reverse complement strand
GTTGCATGGAGGTACCTGTGGCAGGAGCAGACCGACGCGATTCCGGCGTGTACGCCGTCGTATTCACCTTTCTTTTGACGTTTGCGATTGTCACGGCGGTATCGGCGACGTACGCCGCCACGCGGACGCTCGAGGAGCGGAACGAAACCCGTTTGCGTCAGATGGCGGTACTTCGGGCTCTGGGGGTTCCGGTACCGGCGGGGGCTGGATATGGAGAGGTCGCCCGGGCGTACGACGCGATCCGTGCGGACGATGGCTACCGGTTTCACGGTGCCGCCGGCGAGGTCGTGGGGAGAACGTTCCGCGGTCCCGGCGTGTGGGGTGAGATCCATGGGGTTCTCGGCGTGCAAACCAACGACCTCCGGATCACCGGCGTGGAGATTCTTCGGCACAGCGAGACGCCCGGTCTCGGCGGACGGATCGCCTCGCAGTGGTTTCTGGAACAGTTTCGTGGCGAGCGTATTCACGCCGGGGGAATAACCGTGGCGATCCGGGGGCCGGGCAACCGGGATCCGGAGGACGGCACGGTCGATGGAATCGCCGGTGCCACGGGGACGACACGGGCGTTCGACCGAATTCTGCAACGCGAGCTTTCCGGCCTCATCGGTTCCGTCACCGGGGAGGAGGGATGAGCGGAAAGCGGGACAGGATTCTGGAGTCCGCGGAGCGGGAGTTCCTGCTCCACGGATTCGACGGGACGTCGATCGACCGGATCGTCAGGGAGGTTGGCGGATCCAAGAGCACGGTCTACGCCCACTTTTCCGACAAGTCCGTGCTCTTTGCGGAGGTTCTTGCCGCCGTTCGGACGCAGCTCGACTTCCGGCTTCCTCACCATCTCGGCGAGGAGACGTCGTCGGCGGAGGAGCGTCTGCGCCTGGCTCTGGTGGAACTGCTGAGTGTTCTGTACCGTGAACGTGCCGTCCACCTGATTCGCCTCCTCACCGCGGAAGGCCACCGCTTTCCGGAGGTGGTGCGGCAGTTCTGGGCAGAGGGACCGGCGGTCGCGACCGAAGTGCTCGCCGAACGGATCGGCGAGCTGTGCCGGGAGCGCGGGACGTCCTCCGATTCTGTCAGGTCGATCGCCGAACGCGCGGTCGCGGCGGCTACAGGAGGGCGGTACCTGCAGGTTCTTCTGGGACTTGGGCCGATCCCGACGGCGGACGAAATCGCCGCCCTCGCCGGGGAGTGTCTGGAGCTGGTCGCGAACGCGCTGTGAACGCCGCAGGCACACCCCGCGCCACTGCAGGACACACGGCGACGACGCCGGTCGGGGTTCCGGCTCCTGCCTCGACTACGACCCTGGTCGGGATTCCGGCTCCCGCCCCGACTACGACCCTGGCCGGGATTCCGGCTCCCGCCTCGACCACGACACTGGTCGGGGCTCCGGCTCCCGCCTCGACTACGACCCTGGCCGGGGCTCCGGTTGTCGCTCCGGGAGTTGGGCGGCGCGTTCCCGTCGCACCTGCGCCCCACCCAGGAACGGACGGTCGTGCGTTTCCTTGATCCACAGCGAGGTATGCAGCAGTATCTCGGCGTACACCCGCATCAGCATCAGAAACAGGACCGCCGATGCCAGCACACCGTAGACGATGAGCCGCCGTCCCGCGGTCCGCACCAGGAAACCCGCCAGCCAGGACGCAACCTGCCAGAGTGTCGCCGCCCCAAGCACCGGAAGCACCGAACTCCTGAGTCGCAGCGGGACCCCGGAGGCGAGGCGTATCATGCTCCAGACCACCACCGACAGCACGATCGTCGAACTCCCGACGGTGGCAAGGCGCACGAGGGCCGTGGGCATCGTCAGGTACGGTGCCACGATCCGTGACACCAGGTTAAACAGCGCGGTCGCGTAGAGCAGCAGGAGAAACACGGCGCTGACCGCCACGGCGCGGGCACGACCGCGGGCGGGAGACACCTGCATGTCGAACGCCGCCCGGACCACCCGATGAACGTCGAAAAATAGCTGGTGAACGGACCACAGAAACACCGCGACGCTGAGTATGGACAGGGAGCCGGGGCTCGACGCAAGGCGGTCCATGCTCGTGACGATCGATGCCTGTGCCGACGCGGGAAGCGCGCCAAGAAACTGATCCTCCAGCAGCGCCCGTACGTCCGGGGTCAGGGCGATACTTCCCGCGACGCTGAGCAGAAACAGCAGTGGTACGGTGGCGAAGAGGGCGGAGAAGCTGAGCCCCTTGGCAAGGAGAGGGCCGTGGATGTCGATGTAGTGGCGGAAGACGCGACGCACGCGCTGCGCGAAGGATGTCACAGATCGATTGTCGGCGCTTCCGCCACCGGGATGCAAGGGGGGCCGGTTCCGACCGCTATACAAACAGGTTCAGACCCGCGTGCTCGGTCGCCTCGAGGTAGTTGGCGACGCCGCCGATCTCAACGCCATCGATGAGTTCCTCGCGCTGGACGCCCATGACATCCATGGACATCTGGCACGCCACGAGGCGCACGCCGGCGTCGACGGCGTTGGCGAGCATCGCATCGATCGAGTCGACGTTCCGGCGTTTCATGCGCGCCTTCATCATTGCCGCGCCGACGCCTCCGAAGTTCATCCTGCTGAGTCTGAGTTCCTGCGGGTTGTCCGGGAGCATCCATCCGAAGAGACGGGAACCCAGGTCTTTTCTTACCCGCGGGCTGCGGTCCTTCTTGATAATGGACAGTCCCCAGAACGTGAAGAACAGGGTCACGTCCTTGCCGGCGGCGCCGTTGGCGATCACCAGACTGGCCAGGGCGCGGTCCAGATCATCGGAGAACACCACCAGCGACGCACCGTTCCGCGCCGATCCCGCGTCGGCCGGGGACCTCGTCGGCTGGGGGCCCGCTTTCTCGACGGTAGCGGTGATCGTTCCGCCGTCGCGGTCGAGACTCACCAGTCGGTGGCCGGTCATCGTGCACCAGCTCTCCACGTCCCGGGCAAACCCCGGATCGGTGGCCGTTTCCACGAGCCGCTGACCCGGTTCCAGACCGTCGATCGATTTCTTCAGCTTCATGATCGGTCCGGGGCACTGCAGCCCCCGGGCATCCACCTTGAGCTCCTCGGTGGCCACCGTGGTCGTCGCCGGCCCGATACCCGCCTCTGCCACTGCGCTCTCCGCAGACGCAGCACGGGGGTGGTCCACGTCGGTCTGGTAGATGTTGTCGTCCTTGCCGATGTAGTCGCCGGCGTAGATATCCTCGTTGCTCTGTTTCTCCGTGGCGGTCTCGAACGTCTTGTACCCGCCGGAGAGGTTGAACACGTCGGTGAAGCCGTGCTGCACCAGAATGCGCTCGGCGTGGTACGCCCGGAGCCCGACACCGCAGAAGACGACAACCGTTCGGTTGCGGTCCACCTCATCAAGCCGGTCCCGGAGCTCGTAGAGCGGAATGTTCACCGCGCCCTCGATCGATCCGATTTCGAACTCGTCCGGGGTACGGACGTCGACGAGCATGATGTCGGCGAGATCGCAGCCCATCACCTGGTGCCACTGGATATGGCGGCTCCGTCCGCGGATCACGTTCTCCGCTACAAACCCGGCGATATTGACCGGATCCTTGGCGGACGAATAGGGCGGGGCGTAGGCGTGTTCGATCTCCATGAGGTCCCAGATCGTGCCGCCGCGGCGGATCACGGTGGCCATCAGATCGATCCGCTTGTCGACCCCCTCGTAGCCGACGATCTGCGCGCCCAGCAGGCGGCCGTCCTCAGGAGCGAAGATCGTCTTGATGCTCATGGCCATGGCGCCGGGGTAGTAGCCGGCGTGGGAACTCGAGTGGGTGATGATCGTCCGAAACGGCACACCGGCGCGCTCCAGCGATTTTTCACTGGCGCCGGTGGTGGCAACGGTGATGTCGAACACTTTTGCCACCGCCGTCTGGATCGACCCCTGGTAGGACTGCTGGTTGCCAAAGGCGATGTTGTTGGCGACGATGCGGCCCTGCTTGTTCGCGGGACCGGCGAGGTAGGTGATCGTCGGGGCACCGGTGATCGGGTTGGGATACTCGATCGCGTCACCACAGGCGTAGATGTTCGGATCGGTTGTCTGCAGGTACTCGTTGACACGGATTCCGCCGGTCTCTCCCACCTCCAGGTCCGCCTCCCTGGCGAGCCGGTTCTCGGGGCGAACTCCGATCGACAGAATGACCATATCGGCGGTGATCGTGCGCCCGCTTTTGAGACGAATATCGATGTGCCCGTCGTGGCGGTCGAAACTGGCGACACCGTCGCGGAGATAGAACTCCACATCCTTGGTCTTCAGGTGCTGGTGCACCATGGCGGCCATCTCGAAGTCGACGACGTTCATGACCTGCTGTGCCATCTCCACAATCGTGACGAATACACCGCGATCGTGGAGGTTCTCTGCCATTTCCAGCCCGATGAACCCGGCCCCGACGATCACGGCGCGCTTTGGCCGGCGTTCGTCGACGAAGCTCTTGATCGCGTCGGTTTCGGCGACGCTGCGCAGCGTAAAGATTCCCTCGGAGTTGATGCCGGGAATCGGTGGCTTGAACGGTTCGGCCCCCGGAGAGAGGACCAGTTTGTCGTAGGTTTCAGTGTATTCCGCATCGTCGCCAGCGTCGCCAGCGTCGATACGGCGTACGCGGATCTCTTTCCGGTCGCGGTCGATGCCGACGACCTCCTGCCGCGTTCGGACTTCCAGACGGTAGTTGTTGTAGAAGCTCTCCGGCGTCTGCACGAACAGTCGTTCGCGCTCCTCGATGACGCCGCCGATGTAGTAGGGCAGGCCGCAGTTCGCATAGCTGATGTGGTCGCCGCGTTCAAAGATGACGATTTCGGCGTCTTCGTGAATGCGACGGAGACGGGCTGCGGTAGTCGCGCCACCGGCGACGCCGCCGACGATGAGAATTTTCATGAGTCCCTCCGATTGGATGGTGATAGGGGCAGCGTATCGTCGGATTTATAGGTATGGCAATATCTATATAAAAATATTTTTATGCACCGTGACGGCCCGAAGGTCGCGCCGCGGCACCCTTTCCTTCACGGTCGCGCGCCCGACTGCCGCCGTCGATTTGTTGCCACCGCGTACCCCCCGTGGTATCATGCCGCCACATGACCCGACACACACTGCCGGGCTTCCGCCATGCGTTCGCCCTGGTTTTACTACTGACGGCTGTGGCACTTGCGGGTGCCCAGGATAACTACCAGAAGACGTATCCGCTTCGGTCGCCGGAGTACGAGGCGTTGCGGACGCTCTACATCGAGCAGGGCATCGCGCTTCCCTTCAGCTCGGGACCGTTTCCGGAAGCGGAGATTCGCGCGGCGATGGACCGTCTGGACATCGGAGCGCTGTCGGACGCCGGGCGGAACACCTTCGACTGGTTGCAGGCGCGGCTGGCACCGCGGGAAGATTACCGCGAGGAAGGCGGCCGGTTCCGGTTTGCCCTGGACCCCGAGGTCTCCCTGGAGACCTACCTCCACACCGACGCCGACAATCCGATCTGGGAGTACCGCTACGAAGACCGCGAGCCCCTCGTGCGTCTGCCGTTCGAGGCGTGGGTGGGCAGTGGGGCCTACGGGATTTTCGATCTCGCCCTCATGAAGAACATTCCGGACTTCAGCCTCTACCCCACCTACAGCTCCGAGGCACAGTACACCTTCGATTCCAACGGTGATTTCGGGTTCACCACGGAAGAAGAGGACCCCTGGTCCAACCTCCCGGTCAACCCCAACACGATCGACGTGCAGTTTCCCCACCGCGCGTTCCTCTCGGTCGGTGGCGACCGCTGGAATGCACAGGTGGGCCGTGACATCATCGACTGGGGCAACGGCCGCACCGGAAACCTCTACATATCCGACAACACCGACTGGCACGACGCGATGCAGCTGTCGACGTTCTGGGACCGGTTCAAGTTCTCGTGGATCTGGGTGAGTCTGGACGGACATCTCGTGGACAGCGAACGCGAGTTCACCTCCTACGAAGTCGGGTGGGACACCGACGGCGACGGCGTGGTGGACAGCTTTGTGGCCCCCGGCGATCCGGGCTTTGTCGACGCCGATGGCGATGCCACCAACAACGAGCTGATTCGCGCCTACGACGCGGATGTGGAGAAAAAGAACCTGATCGCCCAGCGCTGGGAGCTGCGCCTCTGGGACCGTCTGGGACTCGCCTACACCGAGGGGATCATCTTCGGTCGCGACACGGTGGAACTGCGGCACCTCAACCCGCTGTACCACTACCACAACCTGTACACCAACACGCAGAATATCGGAAACGCGCACCGCAGCTTCGAGTTCGACTTCGCCGTGAGACCCGGGCTCAGCCTCTACGGGGTGATCAGTCCCGACCAGTGGTCCAGCCCCCTCGAACCGGGCACCAACATCGAGGAAGAGCCCAACGCGGTTGCGTACCTCGCCGGCCTCGACTATCGCAAACCGGTGGGGGAGGGGTACCTGCACGGGACGCTGGAAGGGGTGTACAGCTCCCCGTGGATGTACATTCACAACAGCCCCCTCACCAGTATCACCCAGCGCCGCTTCGTCATGGCGGAGCACGGCGACCAGCGGACCCAGATCTGGATCGATCGACCGATCGGCCACTACGGCGGCAACGACTTCGCGCTGATCTGGTTCGACGTCTCCTACGGCAAGGCGGGCCGCTACCGCTACGGGTTCAACACGTACTACGAGGGTGACGGATCGGTGCCGATCAACGCGCTGCTCCAGAGCAAGGTCACCGACGGGTTGCGCGACGTCCTCACGGAAGAGGAGGCGAAGCTCACCGCCCCGTCCGACGGCTACGTTACCGCCGACGGCACGGAACGGTCGGCGCAGTGGCGCACCGCCGCCAGCGTCTACGGCGAGATCTGGCCGTGGTTTTTCGAGCACTTCAATTCTGCGGACAGCACCAGGACACTTCGGGTCAGCAGCGAACTCGCCGCGCAGTGGACGCGGAACCGGCTGCATCTTCCCTCGGACTGGGCGTTCGACCTCCAGTGGGTCGTGTCCGCCACGATCGGATTCTGAATCCCATGAAAATCGCAATCGTATTCGAGATCTTCTACCCGACTGTGAACGGCATCATCACCTCGTCGGTCAACCTCGCGGAAAACCTCATGGAACAGGGCCACGAGGTTGTGTTTTTTGCCCCGGCGTGGAGCGAGTACGACGAACCGATGGTCAACGGCCGAATCCCGGTTCGCTATTTCAAGAGCTGGTACAACTGGGCGTATCCCGGCATGCGGAACGTTCTCCCCTGGAACCGTTCGGTGGAGATCGAACTCCGCCGTCAGGGAATAGACGTGGTCCACATCACCGGCCCGTGGCTCCTGACGTGGGCAACGATTCGCGCCGCCGGCAGACTGGGGATTCCCGTGGTGCATACGTTCCACACGATGCTCCATGAGCCGAGCTACATCATCTACATGTTCAGGACCTCTCTCATGGTCCCGGTGATCCAGGCGATCGCGTGGTCGTACTACGGCCTCTACGTGCGACGCAGCCGCATCAATACCGGTCCCAGCCGCATGGTGTGCAACCAGCTGAAGGCCCACTTCCCCGAGGCCGACGTCCGTTTCGTCTCCAACGGCGTGGACGTCGATCGTTTCCGGACGTTCGCCACGGTGGAGGAGTTGCGGGAGCGCTTCCCGCAACACAACGACCGAACCTTCATCTTCGTCGGGCGCCTCGGCCAGGAGAAGTCGGTGGACGAACTGATCGACGCCATGGCTCTGGTGGCGGAACGGGACCCGGAGGCGCGGCTCCTCATCGTCGGCGACGGTCCCTCCACACGACGCTACCAGGCCCAGGTGCATCGCCTCGGTCTGAATTCCCGGGTTTTTCTCCTTGGTCGAATTCGTCACGCGGATCTGCTGGCGAGTGGGTTGATTCACCATTCCCTCGCCTTTGTGACCGCCAGCACCACGGAGAATCAGCCGATGACGGTGATCGAGTCGATCTGCTGCAACGTGCCGGCGATCGTACCGGACGTTCCCGGGATCACCGAGCTCGTGGAGGACAACGGGATTCGCTTCTCACCCCACGATGTGGAGAGTCTCGCCGAGGCGATGGTATCGCTTTCCACGGATGCGGCCCTGCGGGAACGCTGCGTGCACGCCACCGACGCCATGATCCAGCGCTTTGACGGCCGCAACGTCGCACAGCGGTTCGCCGGGGTCTACGCCGACGCCGTCGGTGCGTCGAACGACTTGTCAGAATAGAAAGAACTCCGTACACTTTCCGGCATTCACCCACCAGCTGTACGTCGTGTGGACTGTCCCACGAAAGAGGTCTCTGAATGCCCACTGCATATCATCTGGGCGTGGACATCGGTTCCACGACCGTCAAGGTTGCCCTGGTAGACGCCGTCACCGGGGAGGTGGTGTACCACCGGTACCGACGACACGGCGCCCGACAGCGCGAGACGGCGGTCGGTCTCCTGCGGGACCTGTCGGCGGCGGTTCCGGGGATCACGGCGCGCGGGTGCTTCACCGGCAGCGGTGGCCGTGACCTGGCCGAGCGCGTCGGACTCGGCCACGTCCAGGAGGTCGTCGCCAACAGCGTCGCCGTGCAGCGCTTTCACGCCTCCGCCCGCGTCGCGATCGAGCTCGGCGGCCAGGACGCCAAGGTCATTTTCTTTCACCCGGATCCCCACACCGGTGAACTTCAGGCTTCGGACATGCGTATGAACGGAAGCTGTGCCGGCGGTACCGGCGCCTTTATCGATGAGGTTGCCACGCTGCTGCAGGTCCCGGTCGAACGGTTTGACGATCTGGCGGCGGAGGGAACGCGGGTGCACCAGATCAGCGGCCGGTGTGGTGTCTTTGCCAAGACCGACATTCAGCCGTTGCTGAACCAGGGGGTTCCCCGGTCCGATCTGGCGCTCTCCACGTTCCACGCGGTTGCGCGGCAGACGATCGGCGGACTGGCCCAGGGGCTGCGAATCACGCCGCCGGTGGTGTTTCAGGGCGGTCCGCTCACCTTCAACCACACCCTGTTGCGCGTATTCGCCGAGCGGCTCGATCTGGCGGCGGATCAGGTGATCCGGCCACGACAGCCGGAGGTTTTCGTGGCCCACGGCGCGGCGCTGGCCGTTCCCCTGGTGTTTCCGGACACGCCGGAGCTTCCCGTCTCCGAGATCGCGGCGCGGCTGGAGGCGGCGGTTTCGGTTCCGTCCGCGCCGGCGGCGGAGAGCGGGGGGCACGGCAATGGTCCGCTCTTTGCGACCCCCGAGGAGCGCGCGGCGTTCGAGGAGCGGCACCGGCGGCCGGCATGGACGCGCGCCACGTTCCCGCCGGGAACCTCCGTCCCGGTATGGATCGGGATCGACGCGGGGTCCACGACGACCAAACTGGTCCTGCTGGACGATACCGGAAGGCTGCTGGATGCGGCGTACTCCCACAACCGCGGCGAACCCCTGCGTACCGGCGCGCGTCTCCTCGGGGAGATCCTGGAACGCTATCTCGCCGAGGGTGTCGATATCGAGATCCGGGGCCTGGGAACCACCGGCTACGGCGAACGTCTCTTTGCGGCGGCGTTCCACGCCGATTTCCATACGGTGGAGACGGTGGCGCACGCCCACGCGGCGCTGCAGGAGGCGCCGGACGCGGGGTTCATCCTCGATATCGGCGGCCAGGACATGAAGGCGATCACCGTCACCGACGGGATCGTGACAGGGATCAGCCTGAACGAGGCGTGTTCCGCCGGGTGCGGCTCCTTTCTGGAAAACTTTGCCGCCAACCTCCAGGTTCCGGTTGAGCGAATCGCACCCATGGCGTTCGCGTCCGCGGTCCCCAGTCAGCTCGGGTCGCGGTGCACCGTCTTTATGAACTCCTCGATCATCACGGAGCAGAAGAACGGCAAGCAGCCTGAGGACATCCTCGCGGGGCTGTGCCGGTCGATCGTGGAGAACGTGTTCACCAAGGTGGTGCGGGTACCGAACTTCAGCGCCCTCGGCGACACGGTGGTGGTGCAGGGCGGCACCTTCGAGAACGATGCGGTACTCCGGGCGCTGGAAGAGTACACGGGCCGTCGCGTGGTCCGCGCCTCGTTTCCGGGGCTGATGGGAGCGATCGGTGTGGCGCGCCTGACGCAGGAATCGCGCCGCCGGTCGCAGGACGCGCTCGTTGCCGGGGGCGACAGCGATGGGGCCAGCCGCTTCGGTGGTCTCGCGGAGCTCGCGCGATTCGATTTCGATCAGGAAAGCGGTGTTGTGTGCCCCTTCTGTTCCAACGCCTGCAGCCGGACCGTTGTCCGGTTCACGGACGGATCGAGCTACGTGACCGGCAACCGCTGCGAGCGGGGAGAGGTGCTGGAGCGGCCGCGCGACGCCGCCGGCGCCTCCCGACTCCGGGAGATCGCGCGGCGTCGCGGGGCGGTGCCAAACCTGCTGGCGGAACGGGAGCGGCTGTTTACCGGCCCCGTAACGGTGGAACCGGTGCGCCCCGCCGATGACGGCGCGGGCACCCGCATTGGAATCCCCCTGGCGTTGGAGTTCTGGCACAGTCTGCCGTTCTGGCGGGCGTTCTGGACGGCCCTCGGGCTCACGGTGGTGGTATCGGCTCCCAGCACCCAGGAGCGGTTCGAGGAGGGACTTCCGTCGGTTCCGTCGGACACGGTCTGCTTCCCCGCCAAGCTGGCCCACGGGCATCTGCTTGACCTGGTGGAGCAGGGTGTGGACCGGATCTTCATGCCCATGATCAACCGCATGCCGCCGGAAAACCCCGGCACCCGCAGCGACCACGTCTGCGCCGTGGTGAAGGGGTATCCCATGGTGCTGGACGTGAGCGATGAACCGCTCCGCCGTCACGGGATCCCGCTGGATCGGCCGATCTTTCACTGGGTGGATCACCGCGCGCGGCGGCGGCAGATCGTCGACTGGGTATCCCGGGAGTTCGGCGTGTCCCGCCGCGACGTGGACCTGGCGATCCGTCGCGCCGACGAGGTTCAGTCGGCGGTGGAGTCCAGGTTGCAGGCGCGAGGAGCCGAGGTTCTGCGCTCGCTGGAGGGGACCGACCGGTTCGCGGTGGTGCTTGCGGGGCGCCCCTACCACACCGATCGTCTCGTAAACCACGATCTGGCGGCGGTGTTCGTGGACCACGGCATTCCGGTTCTCAGCGTGGACAGCCTGCCGGGGCTCCATGGGACGGACCTCAGTCGCACCCGCGTCGAACTCACCGTCAATTTTCACGTCCGGATGTTTGCCGCGGCGCTTCAGGTCGCCTCTCACCCGAATCTGGAACTCGTTCAGATGGTGAGCTTCGGCTGCGGTCACGACGCGATCATCAGCGACGAAGTGGTGCGTCTGATCGAACAGAGTTCCGCGAAGACCGCGCTCACCCTCAAGCTCGACGAGACCGACGCCCGGGGCCCACTGGCGATCCGCATCCGGTCCTTTGTGGAGACGGTCCGCAGCCGTCGCGGGCGGCTCGCGCATTCTGAGGCCGCGTCTCCGCCGTCGGAGCCGCACGTGCTGCCGCCACCCTACCAGGTCAAGTACACGCGCCGCGACCGGCGTGAGAAGGTGATCATGGCGCCGAACGTCAGTCGCGCGTTCGCCCAGGTGGTGAGCGCGGCGATCCGCCGGGAGGGGTACCGTATCGAACCGCTGCCGATGGCGGACCGCCGGGCGATCGAACTCGGAAAGCGCTACGTGCACAACGACATCTGTTTCCCCGCGCAGGTGAACGTGGGTGAGATGCTTCGGGCCCTGGAGTCCGGCGGTGTGTCTCCGGAGGAGGCGGTCTGCGGGCTCGCCAAGAGCCAGTGCGATTGTCGCCTGGCGCACTACGCGAGCCTCGCGCGGCGTGCGCTCGACGACGCCGGATACGCCCAGGTGCCGATCATTACCACGGACATCGACACAAAGGACATGCACCCCGGCTTTTCCCTGGGGCCGTTGTTTCAGTTGCGCATGCTGTGGGGACTGGCGATGATCGACGCGCTGGAGGCGTTGCGCCTGCGGCTGCGTCCATACGAACGCGAGACGGGCACGGTGGACCGCGTCTTCGAGGAGGGCATCGATGCGGTGGCCGAGGGACTGGAGACGACGATCTCGCGTGCCTTTGCCGCCTACGAACGCACCGTGGCTGCCCTCTCGTCGGTGCCGCTCAGTCACGGCCCCCGGCGCCCGCAGGTGTTCGTGATCGGCGAGTTCCTCCTCAACTTCCACCCGACGAGCAACTTCGAGATTGTGCGGTATCTGGAAGCCAACGGCATGGAAGTCCTTCTGCCGAACATCCTCGACTCGTTCCGCCGGGACTTCATGCGCATGAAGACCGAACGGAAGGAGTTCTACGTGCGCTATCCCTTCCTCGATGGTGCCCTGGCATCGGTCAGCGACGCCCTCTTCGATCACGTGCTGGACCGCGTGCACCGCGTGGCGCGGCGGAACCCCCACTTCGAGGCGCCGTCGCCGCTGCCGGAGGTCGCGCGCCTCTCCGAGGATATCGTGCACCATACCTTCACCTCCGGCGAAGGATGGATGATCGCCGGCGAGATTCTGCACCACGCCGCCCATGGCGTTCGGTCATTCCTGATCCTGCAGCCGTTCGGCTGCCTCCCCAACCACGTCACCGGCCGCGGGCTGGTGAAGCGGCTCAAGGAAGCGCACCCGGAGGCGCAGATCCTCAGTCTCGACTACGATCCCGACACGAGTTTCGCGAACGTCGAGAACCGGTTGCAGATGCTGATCCTGAACGCGCGTCTGCGGACCGGCGGCCCCGGCACTGCGGTGGCCTCGGTGGGTGCGGAGCTCGTCCCGGGAGGCTCACGCCGTGCCGCGGTTGCCGCCACCGGGGGTGATCGCTACACTGAAACGCATGAAAGCAGCAATCTTTGACCTCGACGGTGTGGTCGTTTACACCGACGCCTACCACTATCGCGCCTGGAAGCAGCTTGCCGACGAGCAGGGGTGGGCGTTCGACGAGTCGCTCAACGACAACCTTCGCGGAGTGTCGCGCATGGCGTCGCTGCAGATCATCCTTGACCACAACGGGATCGATCTCCCGGAGAAGGACAAGGAACGGCTGGCAACGGAGAAGAACGAGTACTACAAGACGCTTCTGCAGTCGATCGATGAATCGGCGCTGGTGGACGGCGCGGTCCCCTTCATCCGGGCGTTGAAGGAACAGGGACTCCTGATCGGCCTGGGGTCGAGTAGCCGGAACGCCCAGATGGTTATCGACAAACTGGGTATCGCGACGCTCTTCGATGCCGTGGTGACGGGACACGATATTTCGCGGTCCAAGCCGGATCCGCAGATCTTCCTCATGGGGGCCGAGAAGCTCGGCGTGGCGCCCGCGGACTGTGCCGTGTTTGAGGATGCAGCCAGCGGCGTTGAGGCGGCCCTTGCCGGTGGCATGACCGCCGTGGGATTTGGTCCCAGCGAAGGCCTCGACGGTGCCCACGTCCGGATCCGCGCCTACAGCGAGCTGGATCCGGCCACGTTTGCGGCGCGGTAGTACGGTGCAGTCGGTGGATACGATCCGCGCGCTCGTTGAGCGCCAGCGACAGGCCCACTATGCCGGCGCCACCCGCCCGCTCGCCGCCCGCAGGGCACTCCTGGATACGTTGCGGCGCGCGATCGTCGAGATGGAGCCGGAGATTCACGCCGCCCTGTGGGAGGACCTCCACAAGGGCGCCTTCGAGGCGTACACAAGCGAGATCGCGCTGGTGTACGAGGAAATCAGGACGGCACGCCGCCACCTTCGCCGGTGGAGCCGGCCGCGACGGGTTTCGACGCCGATCGTTCACGCGCCCGCCTCGAGCCGGATCGTGTACCGTCCCCTGGGCGTATCGGCGATCCTGAGTCCGTGGAATTATCCCTTTCAGCTCGCCATGGCGCCGCTGGTGGCGTCGATCGCGGCGGGCAACTGCAGCGTTGTGAAACCCTCGGAGCATGCCCCGGCAACGGCGGCGGTCATCCACCGACTCGTGGAGACGTACTTCGATCCCGCCGTGGTCGCGTGTGTCACCGGCGACGGCGAGGTCGCCGCCGCCCTCACCGCGGCGCCGGTGGATCACATATTCTTTACCGGGAGTACCCGCGTCGGCAGGCAGGTGATGCGCGCCGCCGCCGACCGCCTGGTGCCGGTGACCCTGGAGCTGGGGGGGAAGAGTCCGGCGATCGTCACCTCGAGCGCCCGGCTAAAGGTGGCCGCCCGCCGAATCGCCTGGGGAAAGTTCATGAACGCGGGGCAAACGTGTGTGGCACCGGATTACGTGGTCGCCCACCGTACGGTGGCGGAGGACCTGGTGGCCGAGATCGGGGCCGTGGTGAACGAGTTCTATCCGTCCGGCTCCCGGACCACCCCCGAGTACGGTCGGGTGATCAACCGCACGCACTTTGACCGTCTGGCGGGACTGCTGGACCGGCAGAGCGCCCTGGCACAACCGGTCCTTGGTGGCGCCCGCACCGCCGACGACCGGTACATCGCCCCCACGGTGTTTCACCCGGTCGGGTGGGACGATCCGGTCATGGAGGACGAACTCTTCGGTCCGATCCTGCCGGTGATTCCCTACGACAGCCTCGAGGAGGTGTGTCGTCGAATCGCCGACCGACCGAATCCCCTGGCCGCCTACCTCTTCACCGAATCACGCCGCGAGCGACGGACGTTCGAGGAGTTTGTGCCCTTTGGTGGAGCGACGGTCAACGACACGGTGGTTCACCTGGCCAATCCGGAGCTGCCCTTCGGCGGGTCGGGCCCCAGCGGCATCGGGAGCTACCACGGATTCGCCGGATTTCGGGCGTTCAGTCACGAGGCGGGCATCATGCGACGCAGCTCGCGCATCGACGTGCCGCTCAAGTACCCGCCCTACGGTGGGGCGCTGGGTTTTATTCGTCGGATTATGCGTCCATGAGACGCCGCGCCCGGGCGATTTCGTCCAGGGCGGCGTCGGGATCGTGGGTCTCGTAGAGGCGTTCCAGGAGCGCGCGACCGGCTGCAGACCGGGGGACGTAGTTCCGGTAGAACTTCTTGAGAACTTCGTAGTTGCGGCCGGTGTTCCAGTATCCGACGAAGCGTCGGATGTGCTCCTCGAGGTAGTCCAGGCGAGAACCGGGGTCGAGGGCGTCCCACTCGGGTGTGGCGGCGCCGTCCGCGGCCGACGTCGCCGGATCCCGGGCAAAGAGCAGGGGATCGGCGAAGATTCCACGGCCAATCATGACCCCGTCGGCGCCGGTCTGCTCCACCAGGCGCCGTGCATGGGCCAGAGACCGAACGTCGCCGTTTCCCAGCACCACGGTCCCGGCGGCGGCAGCATCGCGCATGGCGACGACGCGGCGGACCTCACGCCAGTCGGCCCACCCGTCGGACATCTGGTCCGCCGTGCGCGGGTGGACCGTGAGGGCGTCGATCGGTTGCTCCAGCAGAAACCCGCACCATTCCTCCGTCCGGACGCGGGAGAGTCCGATCCGCGTCTTGACGCTCACCGGCAGCCGGGAACCTTCGCGACACGCGGCGATGATCTCAGCCGCCAGCGTTGGGCGCTCGATGAGCGCCGAACACGCCCCGGCCTTGCGGATCTTGCGCACGGGACACCCCATGTTGAGATCGATACCGTCGAACCGCAGCTCATCGAGCGCCGCAGCGGCCCGGCGAAACTCCTCCGGTCGGGTGCCCCAGATCTGCGCCACGATCGGTCGTTCCGATTCGTGATACCGAAGCCTGCCGTTTCCGGGAGCACCGGAGGCGCGCGCGTCCCGAGTCCGGACGGCGGCATCCACGCGGGTGAACTCCGTGAACATGACCGTCGGCCGGGGAGCATCGTCCCCGGTGGTGGCCCGGGGGGCGGCCCGGGAGCTCCATTCGCGGATCAGACGCCGATACACGGTGTCGGTCACATCCTCCATCGGGGCGAGGGCGAAAATCGGTCGGGGGAGATCTCTCCAGGCGAAGCGTCTGCCGGTCATACGATCAGAACAGCGCGGTCAGGGCCCAGCTGGTGGCAACACCGAGGTAGTTGCCGATCGCGTAGCCGACAATACCGGTGGTGATGCCTGCCGCAAGGATCTGCGGATTGCGGACCGACGGCGCCACCATACCCACGAAGGGGGGTGAACAGATCGCCGCCACGCTGGTCACCATGACCGTTTCCGGGTCGATCCGGAAGAGACGCGCCAGGACAACGTGCAGTGAGAGGCTTCCGAACACCGCCAGGGAGACGAAGGCAAGCACCATCGGTGAGGATTGAAGCATCTGCTGGACATCCGCCATGGACCCGACGACCACCGCAAACACCAGGATCAGCAGCTCACCGATGCGGAAGCTCGGTTCGAGGCCGTTCACACCGGGAATCAGTGTAGAGATGAGGGCCAGGGTGGTGATCGCGAGGATGATCACCACGGTGCGCGTGTCGCCCGGAAAGAGGAACGACACCGCGAAACTCGCGGCGACGATCGCCACCGCAAGACCCAGGGAGATGGCGCTCGCTCGGCGGTGTCCCCGCCTGAGGATGTCACGAAAATCGAGTTGCTCGCGCCGCGTTTCGCGGCGCTCACCGCGTCCTGCCAGCGCCCGCGCCGGCAGGATCCTGCGGAACAGATGTGACCCTATCGTGATCATGAAGAGGATGTAGACCGCGCTGACCACAATGTCCGCGGTGTGGACCGTCAGGTACAGAGACGTGTCGACGGAGAGGGCGGTTCGGATCGCAGCGAGGTTCGGTGTGCCGCCCGTATACACGCCCACCAGCAGTCCGGCCAGGGCCGGGCTCTCCGCCAGCGTCCCCCGGAACAGCACGTGTCCCGCCGTGACCGCAACCACGATGGAGACGGCCGCAAGTCCAAGGGACACCAGCGCCTGCCTGCCCGCCATGGGCCACCGACGAAGATCCACCGAAAACAGCATCAGCGGTATTGAAAGCGCCACCATGGCGCTGGAGAGGCCATCCTGGATGCCGGCCAGTTCAGGTGTCTTCGGCAGAGCGACCGAGAGCAGGAGTCCGACCACATAGGCCGGGATGATTGGATTGACCCCGGCGAGGGCCGGAACGCGACGGATGATCGTAACGATGACCAGCGGGGCAAGAACGTAGGTCGAAACGGCGAGAATCTGCACGGGCGTCCCTCATCGGTGTTTCAGCCATGCGAGCATGCCGCCGAGCACCCAGAAGCCCACCGTGGCGAGTACCGCGGGCCACACGGAGGCGGCCGACTGATTGAGGCGGGGGAGCCAGACAAGAGCTGTACCGACGGCGGCGACGACGAATCCCATGACGTTTTTGACAGTACACCACAACGGGTCGTAGAATAACAAGTATGTCCGTGGGTGACTGGTTCCGTCAGTTCGGCCAGTCGTCATCGGAACACTACTTCGAGGTCGTACACCAGGATGACGATGGGCGCGTTACGATTCACCATTTCCGCTACGTGCCCGTCAAAGGCTCCGTTCAGGGGCCGTCGGAGCACGCACTGTCGGAGAAGGAGTGGCTGCAGCTCGTCGCCGAGAACGAGATCGTTCCCGTCCCCCGGGACTCCGTCCCCTTTCTCATGGTGCTGTAGGTAGTGCATGGGTAGCGCCTCCCCGGCCCCGATTCTGCTTGTCGAAGATGAACTCCTCGTGGCGCAACAGCAGCAACGGGCGCTGAACGACCACGGGTTTGCGGTGATTCTCTGCCACAATCAGGCCGGAGCGCTCGACTGCGTCCGCGGCGGCGACCCCATCGGTCTGATCCTCATGGACGTCGATCTGGGTGGCGAGCCCGACGGGATCGAGCTTGCCCGTCAGATCCTCGACATTCGCACCGTACCGATCGTGTTTCTGACCGCCCACGCCGGAGAATCCACCGTGCGACGGGCTGAGGAACTGACGCAGTACGGGTACGTTCTGAAATCGGCGGGGGAGTTTACGATGGGGCAGTCGGTGAAGACCGCGTTGCGCCTCTTCCGCGCCCACCGGGAATCGGTGGCCGGCCGCGAGCGATTTCAGCGCCTGTTCGACGGCACCCCCACCATCGCCATCCAGGGGTACCGACCCGACGGAACGGTCACCTACTGGAACCGGGCATCGGAGGAGCTGTACGGGTACCCGGCGGATGAGGCGATCGGCGGAAACCTGCTCGAACTGATCATCCCACCGCCCATGCGCTCCGAGGTCGAGTCGCTCATAGAACGGTTCGTGGCCACCGGGGAACCGATTCCGCCGGCGGAGCTGACGCTCATGGCAAAAGGAGGCCGTCCCGTTGACGTGTACTCCAGCCACACCCTCGTCCGGGGAGACGACGGCGAGACGGAGCTCTTCTGCTTGGACATGGACATCGGCGAGCGCCGCCGGACCGAGGAGGCGCTCAACCGGAGGGAGCGCGAGTACCGGTTGCTGGTGGAGCACCAGCGCGAGCTTGTGGTTCGCGTGGACGCCGACGGACGGTTCGAGTTCGTGAGCGAATCGTACTGCCGGCTCTTCGGAAAGACACGGGAGGAGCTGATCGGCCACAGTTTTGTGCCGCTGGTGCACGAGGACGACCGCGAGGCAACGCGTACCGCCATGGAGGCGCTGTACCGGCCACCGTACGAGTGTCGCCTGGAGCAGCGAGCGCTCACCCGGGACGGATGGCGCTGGCTGGAGTGGGAGGACTCCGCGATTCTGGACGACGAGGGCCGGGTGATCGGCATCGTGGGTGCCGGGCGTGACGTTACCGAACGGAAGGAGGCCGAGGCGGCGCTCAGGGAGAGTGAAACGCGGCTCCGGACGATCCTCGACCGTCTGCCGATTCCGGTGGTGATATCGCGGGCGCCGGATGAGACGGTGACGACGGTGAACCGCCGGTTTGAAGAGGTGTTCGGGTACACGATGGACGAAATGCCGGATGTCGAGGCGTGGTATCGCCTCGCCTTTCCGGATCCGGAGTACCGTCGCCGCGTGGCGGAACAATGGAGCACCTTCACGACCCACGCCGCCGCGCACGGCGGTGAGATCGGCCCCATCGAGGTGGAGGCGACCTGCGGCGACGGCACGGTCCGGCAGATCGAGGTGCGGGGACATGCGTTCAACGGCATCTTCATGATCGTGTTCACCGACATGACGGAAGTGGTCGCCGTACGACGGCGGCTGGAGCAGGCGGTTGACGCCAAGGACGCACTGATGAAGGAGCTCAACCACCGGGTCAAGAACAACCTCAACCTGGTCTCCTCAATGGTCAGCCTCAAGGACGACGCCCTCGGCGGCGTCGTCGATCTGTCCGACATCCGCGGCCAGATCGACTCGATCGCGCTGATCCACGAGAAGCTGCACCAGTCCAGCGATCCCGGCGAGATTCAGATCGGTTCCTATATCCAGTCGCTTCTGGAGGGGGCGTTTTCCTTCTACTCCGGCCCTCGCGTGCAGATCGAGAACGCCGTACCGAATCTGGCGTTCTCCAGCCGCAAGGCGGTGGCACTGGGGGTGATCGTGAACGAAATGGCGACCAACGCCATGAAACACGCCTTCCGGCCCGGGGTTGCCGAGCGATTCTCGGTTGCCATGTCCCGGCGGCGCGGTACCGGCGAATGCGATCTGGTGGTCTCCAACACCGGACAGCCGTTTCCACCGGACGTCCACCTTGACCATCCCGACACGCTTGGTCTGCGCCTCATATCGGCGTTGGTTGACCAGCTCGACGGGACGGTATCGCTGGAGCGCGACCCGCAGACCGCCTTCAGCGTCCGGTTTCCCTGCTCGTAGAGATCGGCAGACAGACTTCCGCCACAGCGGTCATGGAATCACACACGAACTCGGCGCGGGAGAGGTCCGGCGACCCCGAGGACGGATTCCGGTAGGCGATGCAGCGCATCCCCGCGGCGACGGCGGCGCTGACGCCGTGTTCTGAGTCCTCGATCACCCAACACCGCGCTGCGGGTACGCCGAGACAGGCGGTGGTGGCGCGGTAGATCTCCGGATCCGGTTTACTGTGGTGGACATCGTCGGCGCTACGGATGCAGCTCACGATCTCGTCCAGCCCCGTCTGCGCCAGAACGGTGTCGATCTGCGACCGCGGCGCCGAGGAGGCCACGGCGATATGCAGGCCCGCCGAATGCGCCCTCCGGGCGATGGCGACGGCCTTATGAATCACCGGAACGTCGCCGCGTGCCAGCGCCGCCGCGTAGCGGGCGCGTTCCTCCCGGACCATCGCATCCACGGTCGTGCCGACCGTCTTCCACGCCTCCGGGTGGGTCGCGGCGATCGCGGCAAACATATCCGGGGCACTCGTGCCCATGTATTGGTCGTGTTCTTCGGCGTCCACGGGAAGGCCGAAATCCTCGAAGAGCCGTCGTTCAACCTCCCGGTGCACCGGTTCGCTGTCGATCAGCACGCCGTCCATGTCAAATACGATCGCGTCCATGGCGGGAGAGTCCCCCGGCGGCGGGGGAATGTCAACAGATCGACGGTCACTCCGGTGCGGGAAGGACAACCTCGTCCTCGTCGGTTCGGAGGGCGGGCCGGTGCATCGTGTCCTCCTCGTCCCGGTCCACCCGGTTGCCGCCGAGCGTCTTCGCCCGCGTTCGTGCCCGCCCCGCGGCCAGGTACGCGCTCTCCAGCGGGTGTACCTCCACAAGGGGAACCGCGGCCACGCCGATGCTGACGGTGCACCCCACGGATGCTCCGTTTTCGCTCTCCACCGTGACGGTTTCGACCGCGCGACGGAGGCGGTCGGCCCCCGTGGTGGCGGCGTCACGGTGGGTATACGGGAGGAGCACGACGAACTCGTCACCGCCCCAGCGAGCCGGCAGATCGACGTCCCGGACCGTCTCTCTGATCGCTTGCGCCACGCGGGTCAGAAGCCGGTCACCGACGGCGTGGCCGTGGGCGTCGTTGATGGCGCGGAAACCGTCGATGTCCAGGAGCATGAGCGATACGTGGTGACGGTGTCGCCGTGCCGCGGCGAGTTCGCGGTCAAAGGCATCCTGAAAGGCGCGGCGGTCGGGAAGATCGGTCATGGGGTCGTGTCGCGCCAGGTACTCCGCCCGGTGCAGGGCGTCGTCGAGCAGTTCCGCGTCGGCAAGGCGCGCGTGACGGTTGACCGCCGCGGCGTGGGCCACGACGATCGCGGCAATCGCCCCGAGGAGTCCATTCCCGAGCGCGGCGACGCGGAACGCATCCGGCGGCGCGGCGAGGAGTCCGGCGGTTACGAACGCAGCCGCGGGAACCGCAAAGAGCGGAACGGCGACACGCGCCGGCCGCGGCAGCAGCGCCGCCACGACAACCATCGGCAGGACGACGCCGGTTGCGGAGAAGACGGTGGTCGGGCGGAGTGCGGCGATGACCGCCGCCGCCGTGAGAATCGCGGCGCAGATCGGGACGAAGAGTCGGTCCACCGGACGGTGGTTCGGGCTTTCGGCGGACGCGGCGTCGATGCCGGCGGTGATGATCGCTGCAACAGCCGCCAGCAGCGCCACGACCGCGGTGGCCACGGGGGCGGCAAACCACGGCGAGGACGGTACGGCCGCCCCGGCAGCGACCGACCGAAACACCGGCACGAGCTGGATCGCCGCCACGAGGAGGAAGGCAACGGCGGCGTTGCGCCGATCCGTCAGCCGCAGTGTTTCGGCGATCCGGACCCGCTGCGATGCGTCCAAAAGGGTTTCGCGTTCTCGGTCTGTCATTACCGTTATTGTAGGACAGCGTGCGGCGGGCAGGCAAACCAAAAGCGCGGGCAGGCAAACCAAAGGCGGGTGACGGCGACGCTGCGGTTTCGTGACGGACGGGACGAACCGACCGCATCGCCCGCCGACGGCTGACCGGGCCAGCCGTCAACCGTCGGATCCGGCGCGAATTCGCGCTCAGGCGGTGGCTTCCTCCGCCCGGGGAACGCGCAGCAGCCTGGCGTTGATCGCCACCACCACGGTGGATAGCGACATGAGCGCCGCCCCGACCTCCGGCGCGAGCACAATACCCGCCCCGTACAGGACCCCCGCCGCCAGCGGGATCGCGATCACGTTGTAGCCGGTGGCCCAGACCAGGTTCTGCACCATCTTGCGGTAGGTTGCCCGGCCGAAGAGAATCAGCGTGGTAATGTCCCGCGGGTTGGAGTTGACCAGGACGATGTCGGCGGTGGAGGCCGCAACGTCGGTTCCCGATCCCACGGCGATCCCGATCTGCGCCCGGGCAAGGGCGGGGGAGTCGTTGACGCCGTCGCCGGTCATTGCGACGTACTCGCCACGGTCCTGCAGCTCACGGATTTTGTCCTGTTTCTGGTCAGGCAGAACGCCGGCGAAGTAGCCGTCCATGTTGAGTTCATTGGCCACGGCGGCGGCGGTCTCCTCGTTGTCTCCCGTGAGCATCCAGCACTTGATCCCGCTGTCGCGCAGCGCCTTGATCGCTCCGGCCGATTCGGGGCGGATCGTATCCGAAAGTGACACCGCACCGAGAACGGTGGAGTCCTCCAGGACGTACACACGGGTGACACCGCCGCCGGACTGTGCGTCACCGGGAAACTCGATGCCCTGTTCCTCGAGGTAGCCGGGGCTCACAACACGAATCGTCCGACCGTCCACGGTTCCGGTCACGCCGCGACCGGTGAGCGCCTCGAAATCGTGAACCGAGGCGATCTCGAGCCCACGGTCCCGGGCGGCCGCGACGATGCTTTTCCCGATCGGGTGCTCGGACCTGCTCTCCAGCGCCGCCGCCAGCTTGAGAACGCCGTCCTCGCCGTCTTTTCCGTCGAACGTATCAACCTGCGAGACCTCGAACGTTCCATAGGTCAGGGTGCCGGTCTTGTCAAACACGACGGTGGTAATCTTCCGGGCGTTCTCGAAGGCGGTCCGGTTGCGGATCAGCAGGCCGTTCTGCGCGGACTTGGTGGTGGACTGCGATACGACCAGCGGAATCGCCAGCCCCAGGGCGTGGGGACAGGTGATGATCATCACCGTGGCCATCCGGGCGATCGAGAACTGGAGATCCCGACCCACCAGGAGCCACGTCACCAGCGTCACGATGCCGACCGTGATCGCCACGATCGTGAGCCAGAACGCGGCACGGTCCGAGAGCGCCTGCGTCCGGGACTTTGCGGCCTGTGCCTCCTGCACCATCGTGATCACCTTGGACAGGTAGGAGTCCTCGCCGGATCCTTCGACCTTGAGCTCCACGGATCCGTCGCCGTTGACCGACCCGCCGATGAGCTGGTCGCCGACCTCTTTCCGGACGGGTCGGGACTCGCCGGTGAGCATCGATTCGTCAACGTAACTGGCCCCGTCGGTGATCACGCCGTCGGAGGGGATCTTCTCTCCCGGTTTGATCACGACGATGTCGCCGTCGGAAATCTCGGAGAGCTCGACGTCCTCGATACCGGAGTCGGTTTTTCTGTGGGCGGTACTGGGCATGAGCTCCGCGAGTTTCTCGAGCGCCGACGAGGCGCCGACCACCGACGCCATCTCGATCCAGTGTCCGGCGAGCATGATCGCGATGAGCGTTGCCAGTTCCCAGTAAAACGGGGTGCCCTCGAGACCGAAGGTGACCGCGGCGCTGTAGGCGTAGGCCACCGCGATCGCCACGGCGATGAGTGTCATCATCCCGGGATTGCGGTCGGCGAGTTCATCGCGCATGCCGGTGAGAAACGGCTTGCCGCCGTAGAAAAAGATCACCGTCGCTACGCCGAAGACAACGTAGCCGTCGCCGGGAAAACCGAACGAGAAGCCGAGAAACTGCTGGATCAGTGACGAGAGGGCAAGGACCGGCAGCGTGAGCACAATAGTGACTAAAAAACGCAGCCGGAAGTCACGAATCATCATTCTGTGGTGTTCCAGATGATCTCCGTGGTCGTGGTGTTCGTGATTCATGGTTCCTCCTGCGATCGAAGGGTACTCACAAGAAGCCGCATCGTTGTTACGACTGTGTGAAGATTGCGGTCCGCGAGCCTGCATCGTCCGCGCGATCCGCTCAGAATTGTCGCGTGGAGCGCATACCCCGTGACGGCGACATCCGTGTCCTCATCGTCGACGACGAGCCCGGAATCGTCAAAACGCTCCGGGCGTATCTGGAGGCGGACGGTTACGTGGTCTCCGCAACCGGCCGCGGGGACGAGGTGGAGGAGTCCGTGCGCCGTTTTGGTCCCGATGTCGTGATCCTGGACGTCATGCTCCCGGGGGTCGACGGTCTGGAGGTGCTGCGGCGGCTGCGGCAGGCGTCCGACGTGCTGGTTCTGATGCTCAGCGCAAAGGGCGACGAAGCGGACCGCCTGGTCGGTCTTCGGATGGGGGCCGACGACTACGTGGTCAAGCCGTTCAGCCCGCGGGAGGTGGTTGCCCGCGTGGCGACCCTGCTGCGTCGGCATCAGCCGCAGTCGGGACATGGAGACGCGATGTCTATCTCCGCGGCGGTCTGGCGATCGACGCCGGACGCCGGCAGGTGACCAAGGACGGAAAGCCGGAGGACCTGACACCGACGGAGTTCGACCTGCTGGTTGCGCTCGTTGCCGCCGACGGGCGTGTGCTCAGTCGCGATCAGCTGATCGACCGCGCCTGGGGCGCCGACTATTTCATCGACGAACGTGTCGTGGACGTTCACATTCGCCGGCTGCGCCGCAAGGTCGAGGACGACCCGTCGGTGTCGCAGTATGTGGTGACCGTCCGGGGAGCGGGGTACCGCTTCGGGGTGCCGACATCGTGAAGCGACTGGGGTGGAAGCTGCTGCTCTCGCACATCGTGGTGGTGGTGGTTGGGAGCGCGGTCCTGGGGATCGTGGCGCACTTTCACGCACCGCGGGCGTTTCAAACCCACATTCTGCGGATGCAGGCGCTCATCGGCACGGACAGCGGCCTCGCCGCGGACCTGCAGCGGACGTTCTCGGAAGCGATCGGGGAGATCCTGGTTGTATCCGGCGCTGCAGCTGCCTTTGCGGCGCTCATCGTGAGCAGTTTTGTCGCCTGGCGCATCGTGGCACCGATTCGCTCCCTGACCGCCGCCAGCAAGCGCATCGCCGCCGGAGATTACGGCGAACGGGTCGTCGCGCAGTGGGACGACGAAATCGCCGACCTCGCCGCGTCGTTCAACCGCATGGCGGAGACGCTGCAGCAGACCGAGGCGCGGCGGGTGGAACTGATCGGCGACCTCGCCCACGAACTCAAAACCCCTCTGACTACGATTCGCAGCATGATGGAGGGACTGGTAGACGGCGTGCTGCCGGCGGAAGCGGAGACGTTTCTGGATATCCAGCGCGAGACGCGGCGTCTGCAGCGTCTCACCGACGAACTGCGGGAGCTGTCGCGAACGGAGTCGGGAACGGTGCCGATCCGGCCGCAGCCGTGTGAACCCGGCGCGCTGGTGGAACAGGTGCTCGGGCGGTTGACCGTCCAGTTCGAGGACAAGGAAATCCGGCTGCGACGGGACATTCCCGAGCGCCTTCCGCTCGTTTCGGCGGACCCCGAGCGGATGGTGCAGGTTCTCACCAATCTCGTCGGAAACGCCCTGCAGTACACCCCGTCCGGCGGAACGGTGATCGTTCGACTCCGGCGAGCGGGGCGTACCGTGGTGTTCAACGTGGAGGACACCGGTATCGGGCTTTCGCGGGAGGAGGCATCCCGCGTGTTCGAGCGATTCTACCGGGTGGAGAAATCGCGTTCCCGTCTCCACGGCGGCAGCGGCATCGGACTGACGATCGCCGCGCACCTGGTCGATGCCCACGGGGGACGCCTTACCGTTGAGAGCGCCGGCCCCGGCCTGGGGAGCACGTTCAGCTTCGCCCTTCCGATCGCCGACTGACCTGTCGGCGAAGTGTCATTTCGTTGTCACAGAACCGTCATATTGCCACGGCATCATTGTTCACACAGGAGGGACACGCAGATGATGGCAATAATCGGAAGCGCGTCGGTCGTGGTGCTGGCACTCCTGGTGGTGTCGGCGATCTTCCCGCGGAAGGAGAAGCGAACGTGGAACAGGACGGACTGACCCAGACAGCGACCTTTGCGGTCGACGGTGAGACGATGGCGACGGATGACGGGACGGTGACGCGGGCGATTGAGGAGCTTCGCGGCGCCCCCGGTGTTCGAACCGCGGAACTGGATGGCACGCGACTGGTGGTCGAGTTTCAGCCCTACCTCATGAGCGAGGAGGGGCTCCGGGAGCGGATCCGGGGTGCCGGCGTACAGCCCGCAGCGGAGACGCGTCCACCGCGCCGGCGGAACATCTTCCAGCGGTTTGTGGACCGGCTGGCGAGCGAGAATCAGCGCAATCTGGGCAGCGGTCGCCTCGACTGCTGCGATCTGAACAAGGCCAACCGGGCATGAGCGAGGCGGTCGGCAGCTGCGGGACCGTCGCGTCCGTGGACGGCGACCGCGTAGAGGTGATGATCGGTGTGGTCAGCGCCTGCAACCACTGTCAGGCCAAGGTCGCCTGCGGCGTGGTGCGGGCGGCGAACCGGACGGTGCACGCCCGGGCCGCGGTGCCCCTTGCCCCGGGGGATGCGGTGCGCCTCGAGCTGAGCGCCGCGTCCGCGCGCCTGGCGCTCGCGGTGGCCTTCGTGGCGCCGCTGGTTGTGGCGCTTGCGGCGATGGCAGGCCTGCTCTGGTCCGGCGCCGGTGACGCGGTCGCCGGCGTGGGAGCGCTGCTCTCCGTGGCCGCCTATTTCGGTCTGGTTCGCGTCCTCCGGGGCACGCTTACGCGATCGCTGCGGATCGACGCCGTTCCCGAGCCGGTCTGATCGGAGCGCTTCAGTCGCAGCCGTGAACCAGCGCCTCGACCGCGGCACGGTCAACGATCCGGATCGCCGGCCCGTCGATCCGGATCAACCCCTCGTCATCCATGTGGCCGAGTTCCCTGGACAGGGACGGTCTGGCCACGCCGAACATGTCGGCGAGCTCCTGGCGCGAATGCGTCAGATGCACGTACTCGCCGCCATCGTCGGCTCTACGGGTTCCCGCCTCGATAAGATATACCGCGATCCGTTGCCTGAGCGATGCAAACTGAACGAGACGCAGTCGCGCCGCCAGGAACGCGGTGCGACGCCCGGCATCGAGGAGGAGCGCCTCCAGCACAGGGCGGACGCGCTGGGCGAGCGCGAGCAGCGTCTCCCGGGCGAGCCACTGCACCGTGCAGTCGGTTTCCGCCACCACCGACACCGGAAAGTGCGGGCGTGGCGCGAAGAGCAACGCCGTTGCGATCGCCTCCGGGCCCCGAAAGTTCTCAACCACAAGTGTCTGTCCCTCTCCGGTGACGATCTCCGCCCGCGCCCGGCCGGACACCAGCAGCATGAGGGCCTCCATCGCCGTACCGCGTTCCACGATCGTCGTCCCCGCTGTGTGGGTGCGCGTTGTGGTCCCCAGTGATGCGGCGAGGGCGTGGCGGTCTTCCGCGGGAACGCCTCGGAGCAGTGCTATGTCGGGAATCGTATGGTCCACCGGGACGACTCCAATCTCGGGTGGCGAATTCATGAGTGATCGTGTAACCTATGTTACCGACACCCGCCGGAGATCGGTCCACACTGATCCGGTAAGGAGGTTCCCCGTGAACGCGATCCACATAAATCCTACAGACCACGCGAGCCAAGCGCAAGGAACGAGCGCCGCGCACGGAGGCATCCGGGCGCACGGAAGCCCGGGACGGGGTCTGCTCGGTGCCACCGTCGGATTCTTCATCGGATTTGCCGCGGTGTCGCTGTTCGGTCCCACCGTGGCGTACCTGCAGCGCGCCACGGCGATGAGCGCGGCGGCGGCGGGGCTGCTCATATCCATTCCCAATCTGACCGGTTCGCTGCTCCGGATTCCGTTCTCCGCGATGGTTGACGGTGACGGCGGCCGCCGCCCGTTTCTCATTCTCCTGTCGGTTTCCCTGATCGGTGTCATCGGTATCGCGACGATCATCGCCCAGCCCGCGGAACGTCTCAGGGACCTGTTCCCGTGGCTGCTGGTGTTCGGGGCACTTGGAGGATGCGGGAGCGCGACGTTCTCCGTGGGCATCAGCCAGACATCGTACTGGTTCGGCCGCCAGCGACAGGGCCGCGCGCTTGGTGCCTACGCCGGCCTGGGCAACCTCGCCCCGGGGATCTTCGCCTTTCTGCTGAGCACGCTGACGATCCCGCTGCTGGGACTTCCCGGTTCCTACGTGGCGTGGGCGGTGCTCCTCGCGGCCGGAACGCTGGCGTACCTCGCCCTTGGCAGGAACGCGCCGTACTTCCAGTACCGCGCCGCCGGCATGCGGGATGAGGACGCCCGGTCGCAGGCGATCGCCGACGGGCAGGAACTCTTTCCCGCAGGAAGCATGGCGCAGACGCTCGCACGGTCGGCATCGGTCTGGCAGACGTGGGCGCTCGTGGTCGTGTACTTCACCACCTTCGGTGGGTTTATGGCCCTGACCGGCTGGTTTCCCAAATACTGGCAGGGCATGTTCGGCGTAGGAGCCGCCGCCGCCGGGAGTCTGGCGGCGCTGTACGCGATTCTGGCGTCGCTGGCCCGCGTGGCGGGCGGGGCCGTCGCGGACCGCTTCGGCGGGGAACGAACCTCCGGTGTGGGGCTCGTGGTGCTGGCGGCGGGCGCCGGAGGGATGGTTCTGGCGCCGACCCCGGGCCTCGCGGTTGCGGCGATGCTGGCGATGGCGGTGTCCATGGGAGTGGTAAACGCGGCGGTGTTCAAGCTCGTCCCTCAGGCGGTCCCCGATGCCGTCGGGGGAGCCGCGGGATGGGTCGGTGGCCTCGGCGCCTTCGGCGGGTTTGTGATCCCGAACGTTCTCGCGGCGTTCCTCGCCGGCGGGGCCGCCGGATACGGACGGGGATTTCTGGTGTTCGTCGTGCTCGCCGCGGTCTCCATCGCGGCAGTTGCGGCGGTGGGACGATCGTTCCGGCTGCCCGGCGCAGCCGTCAAGGAGGCATAGGATGGCGACACAGACAATTCGGACGACGTGCAGCTACTGTTCCGTGGGCTGCAACTTCACGGCAACTGTGGAGGACGGCCGGGTGACCTCGTGGAAACCGGCGAAGGACTACCCGGTCAATCGGGGACGCTCGTGCCCCAAGGGGTTCAACCTGCTGGAGCCGTTTGCCGCCGAGGACCGCGCCCTGTACCCGATGGTGCGCGGCGATGACGGCGAGCTCCACCGGGTCCCCTGGGATGAGGCCCTGGACCGTTTTGTGAGCGGCTTCCGCGCCGTCCTGGATACGCACGGGCCGGAGTCCGCAGCCTTTCTCAGCACCGGCCAGATTCCGATGGAGGAGATGGCGTTTCTCGGGGCCCTCGGGAAGTTCGGCATGGGGATGGTCCACGGCGACGGAAACACGCGGCAGTGCATGGCCACGGCGGCGGTTGCGTACAAGCAGGCGTTCGGATTCGACGCTCCGCCGTTCACGTACACCGATATCGAGGAGTCCGACTTCCTGGTGTTTCTGGGGTCCAACGCGATGATCTCGCATCCGGTGCTGTGGAACCGCCTCAAGAACAACACCCGCGACAGGACCGTGGTCGTGATCGACCCGCGGGCGACCAAAACCGCCCGCGCCGCCGACGAGCATCTCCGGATTCAGCCCAAAGGGGACCTGTCCTTTCTGTATGCGGTGACCAACGAGATCATCGCCAATCGCTGGGTGGACGAGGAGTTCGTAGCCGCCCACACCTCCGGATTCGACGAACTGGCGGCCCATGTGGCGGGCTTCACCCCGGAGGGGGTGGAAGCGGTGACCGGCCTGTCGGCGGACACGATTCGACAGTTCGCCCGGCGGTTCCACGAGGCGTCGGCGGCATCGTTCTGGTGGACGATGGGCGTGAACCAGAGTCACCAGGGGGTGCGGACCGCGCAGGCGATGATCAACCTGTGTCTGATCACGGGAAACATCGGGCGGCCGGGAACCGGTCCCAACTCGATCACGGGGCAGGCGAACGCCATGGGCTCGCGCCTGTACAGCAATACCACCAGTCTGTACGCCGGTCTGGACTTCCTGAAGGACGCCGACCGGCGGTATGTAGCCGATCTCATGGGGATCGACGCCGACCGCGTCCCGCAGGCCAACAGCCTGCCGTATCACCGGATCCTCGAAGGGGTGGACTCCGGCGAGATCAGGGCGCTGTGGATCATCGCCACCAACCCCGGTCACTCGTGGATCGACCACAACACGCTGGCGAAGCGCTTTGCCTCCCTCGATTTTCTGGTGGTGCAGGACCTCTACCACACCACCGAGACGGCGCAGTGCGCCGACCTCGTACTACCGGCGGCGGGGAGCGGTGAGAAGAGCGGCACGTTCATCAACTCCGAGCGCCGGATCGGTATCGTCGACAGGGTGCTGGACCCGCCGGGTGAGGCTCGATCCGATTTCGACATCTTCCGTGCGATCGCCGACCGCTGGGACGCGACGCCGTTGTTTCCCGAGTGGCAGACTCCTGAGGATGTATTCCGCTTCCTCACCCGCGTCTCGCGTGGACGGCCCTGCGACATTTCGGGGATTTCGGGCTACGACATGCTGCGCGCCCGCGGTGGCATCCAGTGGCCGTACCCCGAATCGGGGCACGATGATGCCGAACAGCGGCGGCTGTTTGCCGACGGCCGGTTCTTCACCCCCGACGAACGCGCGCGCCTGCTGGTCACCGATATCGAGCCGGTCCCGGAGGCCACCGACGACGAGTACCCGATGATCCTCATCACCGGTCGCGGATCGACGGTGCAGTTCCACACGCAGACCCGTACGGGCAAGGTCCCCATGCTCCGGAAATCGTACCCCGCCACCGCCTACGTCGAGGTGAATCCGCAGGACGCGGAGCGTCTCGGGATCGTGGACGAATCCCGGGTTCGTGTGCGGTCCCGGCGGGGAGACGTGACGGTGACGGCCCGGGTCGGTGAGACGATGGCGCCTGGACAGGTGTTCATTCCGATGCACTACCCGGAGGCCAACCCGCTCACGTACCCGGCGTTCGATCCCTACAGTTTCGAGCCCAACTACAAGTGGGCGGCGGTGCGCCTCGACGCACTGGATTGACGGCCGCCGGACCGCCGAACCGCGCACAACGTGGACGGACGGCGTGGGCAGGGACCCGGATGGGGTGTATAATGACGAGTACTTTTATGAGCAATGTTCGCACCGAGGATGATCGCCGAACGGCGATCACCGACCGTTTGGGCCGACCGCTCAGGGACCTTCGGGTCTCGCTTACGGATGAATGCAACTTCCGCTGTACGTACTGTATGCCGGAAGAACTCTACGGGGAGGGCTATCCTTTCCTGAATCCCGCCTCGCTGCTCACGTTCGAGGAGATCGGGAACGTAGTGCGCCAACTGGCGACCCTGGGCGTGGAGAAGGTCAAGATCACCGGCGGGGAGCCGCTGTTGCGCCCCGGTGTCCACAACCTGGTCTCGGACCTCCTGTCCATTCCGGGCATCCGTGATGTCGGTCTCATTACCAATGGATTCCATCTCGCCGGCGTCGCCGAGCGGCTCCGCGACGCCGGGCTCAGCCGCGTGACGGTGAGCCTCGACAGTATTGTGCCCGAGACGTTCGACCGTATCGTCGGACGCGGGGGCGGGTTGGAACGCGTCGTTTCCGGTCTCCGCCGGGCACGACAGGTTGGGTTCGATCCCGTAAAGGTAAACATGGTGGTGCAGCGCGGCGTCAATGACGGAGAGATTCTGGAGATGGCGCAGTTTGCCCGCGACGAGGGGCTGGAGTTGCGTTTCATCGAATACATGGACGTCGGACGCCGCAACGAATACCATGACTCGCTCCTTGTCCCGAGCGCCGAGATCCGCGACGCGATCGACGCGCGGGATCCGATCCGGGCGGTGGACCCCCAGTACTACGGCGAGGTGGCGGATACCTACGAGTACCTCGACGGCGCCGGTCGTATCGGATTTATCTCCAGTATGACGCAGCCGTTCTGCGGGACCTGTACGCGCCTGCGGCTCTCGGCGGACGGCAAGCTGTACCGCTGTCTGTTTTCCGGGATCGGACTCGACGTCCGGAACATCCTGCGGGATGATGTCGCCGAGCGCGACGACCGGCTGAACGCGGCGGTTCGTCGGTTCTGGGGAATCCGGGAAGACCGCTATTCCGAACTGCGCGGCAGCGATCGCGACGCCGCCGCCGGGAGCCGGCGTCACGAGCGGGTTGAGATGTACCGCATGGGAGGGTGACCGTGAGCAGCCATGTCAACACACGGGGTATGCCCCACATGGTCGATGTTGGTGACAAACCGCCGACGCGCCGGCGGGCGGTGGCCCGCGGTCTCGTCCGTGTTCCGGCGCCGCCGACGGCCGGACCGTCCGGCGTCGGTGGGGCTTCAGTCGGCGTCGGCGAGCCGGCGGCAGATCGGCGCGAGTGGTACGCTCCCAAAGGCCCGGTCTTTCAGACAGCGATCATCGCCGGGATTCAGGGTGCCAAGGAGACCTCACGCCTGATCCCCCTGTGTCACCCACTGCCGCTCACCCACTGCGACATCGCGATCGCCCGCCGGGCGACGGACGGCGCGCCGGCGAACGAATCGGCGGACACGACGACCCTCGAGGTGGTCTGTACCGTCGAAACAACCGCGGTAACCGGGGTGGAGATGGAAGCGCTCACCGGTGCCAGTGTCGCGTGCCTGACGATCTACGACATGCTCAAATCGCTGACCCACGGAATCGAGATCCAGGAGATCCGGTTACTGGAAAAGCGCGGCGGAAAGAGCGACTGGAGCGCACCGCAATGAACCCGACCGACACGAAACGGAACGACACGAAACCGACACGGATGAAACCGACACCCGGTGGATGGTACGTCCACCCCTTCGAGATCGCCGTGACCGGGTACTCCGGGGCGGGCAAGACAACGCTCTGCGAACGGCTCATCGCACGGATGACGGATAGCGGGCGTTCGGTGGCATACCTGAAGCGCGACGCGCACCGGTTCTCCATGGACACGCCGGGAAAGGATACCTGGCGGGCGTCGGAGGCGGGGGCCTCGGTCGTGGGCGTGGAGGACCGGACCCACGCGGCGATTCTGGCCGCCCACGGGCCGAAGGGGGCATCCGCGGCGCTGGTGCAGCAAGCGGCGGCCCCGGCGGACGCCGTCGTGATCGAGGGGCGCAAACACAGTCCGATTCCCAAGCTGCTGCTCCTGGATCCCCGCGGCGAGATCGACGCCGACGTCGACGCCGGGCGACTCTCGGCGGTGGTGGCCGTGATCCATCCCGCCGGTGAGGAGGACCGTGCGCGGCGTCTGGCGGCAGCCGTTCCCGGTGTCGACGGCGCGGCACCGGCGGTGTGCTCGCGTGACGACGTCGACGGCGTTCTGGAGATCGTGAACGCGTACTGGCGGCGGCTGGTGGCGCCGCTTTCCGGGGTCGTCCTGGTCGGCGGGCACAGCACCCGAATGGGCCGCGACAAGGGGGCGATCGCCGATCACGAGGGCCGGAGTGCGGCGCGGCGCACGGTGGATCTGTTGCGTACGGTGTGCGGTGAGGTGTTTGTGTCTGCCCGTGCCGGCCAGGAGCTTCCAGAGGATGTGGCAGCGGTGCCTCGGATCGACGACCGGTTTCTGGGAATGGGTCCCGCCGGCGGGATCCTGTCGGCGCTGTACCACGATTCCCGTCGTGCCTGGCTGGTGGTGAGCTGCGACCTTCCCCTGCTGGCCGCGGAGGACCTGCAGTTCCTCGTTGCCGAACGGGATCCGATGCGCCTGGCGACGAGCCTGGCGGTGCCCGCGGAACCCGGCGACGGCGGCCCCCACGGCGACGGCGGTCCCCACGATCGCGGACATCGTGACGAACGCGACGAGGACCTGCTGCCGGAGCCGTTGTGCGCGATCTGGGAACCGCGATCGCGGGGGCGGATCCTCTCCTTCTTTCAGGAGGGAGCTACCTGCCCGCGGTGGATGCTGCGAAACGGCGGAGTTCGCATGGTGGAGGCCCCCGGTCCGTACGCGACGTTCAACGCGAACACGCCGGAGGAGCTCGACCGGGCACGGGAGCTGGCGGCCGGGGCGAAGGGAAGGGAGACAATTCAGCGGGCGGATTCGACCCCCCGGAGCCCGCGGGAGGCGACACGATGACCCTGGTGACACCCGAGGAAGTGGAGGAACACCTATCGCGGCTGGTCCGGCATCTCGTGGCCACCGTGGAGACCGACCCGCCGGAAACGATCGACCTCGCCGACGCCGCGGGACGTATCCTTGCCGGGGATCTGCCTGCCGACCGGGATCAGCCGCCGTTTGATCGTGCTGCGATGGACGGGATCGCGCTGCCCGCGGGTTCCCTGAAAGCGGGGGTGCGCACGTTCACCCACGGCGGCGTGCTCGCGGCGGGGGCCGACCCGGAACCGTTCGCGGACCCGTCGTCGCGGGATGCGTGCATCGAGATCATGACCGGCGCGGCAGTCCCCCGCGGATTTGACACCGTGGTCCGCTACGAGGACCTGCGGGACGAAACGGTCGACGGTAGCCGGAGCATGACCGTCGTCGACGGGGAGTATCGGGGCGGCGAGCACATCCACCCACGGGGTGCGGACTACCGCACAGGCGCGCGTCTGCTTTCCGCCGGAACGCGAATCGGCGTCGGTCACGTGGCGGTGCTCGCGAGTGCCGGCGCCGCACGGGTGGCGGTCCGGCGGGGGCTGCGCATCGCGGTCCTCGGGACCGGCGACGAGCTCGTGCCGGTGGCGGCGACGCCGCACCCGCAGCAGATCCGGGCGTCGAACGGTGCCACGATCGCCGCGGAACTCGCGGGGTGGGGCTTTCCCGCCGCGGACGTCGGGATCTGCGGTGACGATCGTGAAGAGCTCCGGCGGACGATCGCGGAACGGCTGGACCGCGCCGACGTGGTTCTGCTCACGGGAGCGGTGTCCCGCGGTCTCTACGACGCGGTCCCCGATCTGCTCCGCGAGCTGGGCGTGACGGTCCACCTCCATGGCGTCCGGCAGCGCCCGGGAAAGCCGCTTTTGGTCGGCAGTCGTGGCGCAACGGTGGTCCTCGGCCTGCCGGGAAACCCCGTGTCTTCGTTGACCAGCGTCCGGCGCTACCTGGTGCCGGCGCTGACGGCGGCGTGGGGCAGCGACCGGGACGCCCGGGGGCGAGCCGCCGCGGGAATACCGGCGCGGCTTGCCCACGACGTCGATTTCCGTCCGGAGCTTGCGTGGTTGCCGGCGGTCAAACTCGAGGACCATGCCGATGGCGAAGGGGATGCCGGGGGAGACGCCTCGCTCCGGGTCTCGGTGGTGGACGGAAACGGCTCCGGGGACTTTTCGCAGCTTGCCGGGTCCGCCGGCATTCTGCACGTCCCGGAGGATCGCCGCCGGTCACCGGCGGGGACGGTTCTTCGGTTTTTCCCCTGGGCAATCTGAGGAGGACGCATGACGGTGACGATTCGATATTTCGCGATGCTCCGTGAACGCGCCGGCGTGGATTCCGAGGCGCTTTCGGTGGACGCGACGGGCGCGACGCCGGCGGCGCTCTACGACCGACTGACGGCGCAGCACGCGTTCGGACTCGATCGCGGTGTGGTTCGGGCGGCGGTCAACGGCCGCTACGTGTCGTGGGACGCCCCCGTCGCCGACGGCGATGAGGTGGTGTTTATCCCTCCGGTGTCGGGGGGCTGATATCGTGCTGGGAACACCGGCGGATATCGCCTTTCGCATCAGCGAACACCACATCGACGCGACCGCCGCCACGCTGGCGGCGCAGGCGATCGGGCGACGGCCGGACGTGGGCGGGCTGGTCACGTTCGAGGGCCGCGTGCGAAACCACCATGGCGGGCGCGGCGTTCGGGCGCTGGAATACTCGGTATACCGCGATCTCGCGGAGCACGAGGGGCAGCGGATCGTCCGGGACGCTGCAGTGCGCCTCAACCTGCCGATCGCCCTGGTCATTCATCGCGTCGGGCCGGTGCCGATCGGAGAGATGGCGGTGTGGGTCCATGTCGGCGCCGCACACCGGGATGCGGCCTTCGCCGGATGCAGGGAGATCATCGATGAGATCAAACGCAGCGTTCCGATATGGAAACACGAGTGGTACGACGATGGAACCGACGAGTGGGTTCTCGGTAGCCCCGGTTGACGCCGGCGCCGTCGATGCCGCGTATTTCTCGCGGCAGATGCGCCTCCCGGGGGTCGGCTACGCGGGACAACAGCGCCTGGCGACGGCCCGGGTCCTGGTCATCGGAGCCGGGGCGCTGGGGTCGCCGGCGCTGACGTATCTGGCCCGCGCCGGTGTCGGACACCTGACGATCTGTGACGGCGATCGTGTGGCCTACCACAACCTCCACCGGCAGACACTGTACGCCAGAGCCGACGTGGGGCGTTCCAAGGCGGAGGCCGCCCGCAGCGCGCTGACGGCGGAGTTCCCCGAAATCGATCTCGTGGCCGTGGACCGGTACCTCACCGACCGCCTGCCGGACGATCACCGCCCCGATATCGTCCTTGACTGCACCGACCGCTTCTCGAGCCGCTTTGCGGTGCACGACGCCGCCCGCGCGGCGGGGGTGGATCTGGTGTCGGCGGCTGTCGGCGGCGCGACCGGACAACTGCAGGTGTTCAGGTTTTCGCAGGCTGCGTCCCCCTGCCTTCGCTGTCTCTACCCGGACCCGCCGGAGGACGGGTGCACCGGCAGCTGTGCCGAAGACGGAATCCTGGGGGCAGCGGCCGGAGCGATCGGCTCGTGGCAGGCCCTACTCGCGCTCCATATCCTGCTGGGTCTGCGGGAGCCGGCGTCGGCAACGACGTTCACCGTGGAGCTGGCGACGATGGAGCTCACCGCAATGGGATGGGATGCACGGGAGGGGTGCTCGTGCGGCGCCGCGACAGACGGTGAACACGCCGCGGACCGTGGCCCCGCCAATTCGGCGCCGGGAATTGCCGCCGCTCCCGCCACCGCGACAGACGAGGTGCCGGCGGAGGATGCCGCGACAGAAGGTGAACACGCTGTCCCCGGCGATACTCCCCCCGCCGGGCCGTTCGTCATCGTGGACCTCCGGGAGCCGGAGGAGATCACTGAGATCGATCGTGCCCTGCTTCCCGGCGCCCGTCACCGCCCGCTCGACCGGTTTCTCGCAGACCTGGACTCGCTGGATCGGTCGGAGTCGTATCTCCTGGTGTGCGAACACGGCGTTCGCAGTGCCATGGCGCGGGACGCGATGATCGCCGCCGGGTTCTCTTCAGTCGCGGACGTGGAGGGCGGGTACGCCGGTCTGCGCTCGCTGCTCCGGGGGGCATCCCGCGGTTCCCGCACCGCTCCCTAATCCCATCCGCAGCGGACCGCGGTGAGCGCCGCCTCGACACGGTCACGAAAGTCGAACGCCGCGAGAATCGTGGAGACGTAGTTGCGGACCGTTCCTTCCGAGAGATGGAGCTCAGCGGCGATCTCCGCGTTGGTGGCGCCGCGTCCGATGAGGCGCAACACGTCCCGCTCGCGCCTGTTGAGCTCGTTCCAAACTTCTTGCAGGTCCGGGTCCGGCGTGCGGGTTCGGTTCCCGTCGTGCGTGCGCAGGATCGCCGCCAGCGTCCCGGCGGCGAGCTGCGTGGTCCCATTGGCCGTCTGGGCGATCACCCGGGCCAGGTCGTCGATCGGCAGGTCCTTGAGCAGGTAGCCCTCGGCGCCCGCCCGCAGCGATTTCATGATGTACTCATCGTCGTCGAAGGTGGTCAGAACGAGCACGTGAACCTCGGGGTACGCCGCCCGGATCGCCGCGGTGGTTTCGATCCCGTCCATGACCGGCATGCGCAGGTCCATGAGGATCACGTCCGGGATACGGTCCTCGATGAGTGCCAGGCACTCCTTCCCGTTGGCGGCGGTTCCCACCACGTCGATCGCCTCATTGAGCGCCAGAAGAGACGCGATCCCGTCGCGGACGAGCTGCTGATCGTCGACGATTAGTACGCGAGTTTGCGTCATGACGGCTCTCCACCCGTTTGCCGGGCTTCTCCTGCGGGTCTCGGGCCGGCGATCGTATCGAGGGGGTTGCGCGGCGCCACGGCGGTGAGGATGGTTCCGCCGCCCGGTTGCGTTTCCACGGTCATCCGACCGCCGACCAGCTCCAGTCGGTGTTGGAGTCCGCGCAGGCCGGTGCGTTCCGGTCCGTCCGTCGCCGGGGGCTGCGTTGCAGGCGGCTCCATTGCGGTCGGCTCCATCGCCGGCGCCTGCGCTGAAACCGCGCTGCGGTCGAATCCGCGTCCGTTGTCCCTGACCACGATGCGGGCCTTGTCGTCCCCGAACCGGCATTCGATCGTGACCGCGCTGGCATCGGCGTGTTTCAGTACGTTGGTCGTGGCCTCCTGAACGAAGCGATACAGCCCGATCAGTACCGCGTAGTTGTACCTGCCGTGGTCGCCGTCGGTGGTGACGGTGGTCGCGATACCGGACGCCTCGAGGTTCCGCGCCAGCCGACGGATGCCCCCGTCGACGTCGAACGCCGGTTCCTCGCCGGAGAGCCCCCCGATCGACCGCCGCACGTCTGCCATCGCCTCGCGTGCGGTCTCCTGGGCGGCGGATATCGCCGTCGCCGCTTCCGCCGGGTCCAGCTGCCGGTACCGCTGTGCCTTGGTGAGTTGAATCGTGATCGCCGTGAGGGCATGACCGATACTGTCGTGGATATCCCGTGCCAGCCTGGTGCGTTCCTCCAGGGCGACGGTCGCACCGATCTGTTCGGCGTACCGGCGAATCGTCTCGCGGGACTCGGCGAGCTCCTCCATCAGGCGGGCATTCTGTTCCCGCTGCTCACGGTCGGACTTGAGGAACCACGCCAGGAGAAAGAACGTCCCGACCAGCACCAGCCTGAATACCGCAAAGCCGACGACCTCCGGACCGATCGTGGCGGGGCGCGGCGGCCCCACGGGAAACACGAACAGCGGCACGACCATGATACCCAGCAGGATACCGACCCCCGTGACCGGGCGGAAGGCGAGCCCCGCGTAGAGCGCCAGCAGAGGTACCAGAGACGAGAGCTCCGGTGACAGGCGGATGCGCCCGGTGATCACCCCGGCTGCGGCGATCGCCGCTGCAACCATCAGGAACCGCACGACAAACAGCGCCCGCGGGATCGCCGGGTGCGGGTACCGATAGCCCCAGACTCGGTATTCCAGCGCCTCGAGGACGATGAACGCCAGCGTCACCAACAGGTACACCGCCAGAATCGACATGGAGCTGTCGCTGACCGCGAGCCGGTGGCGCGTAACCAGGAGCCCGGGCCCGATGAATGAGACGTAGAGCATGACGATGAGTAGTCGAATCGTGCTCTGATGGTCGCGGGTGGATGGCGCTTCCATGATGTCGCGGAGTATACCACGGTGGTCACCGCCGTCTGTATGACCGGCGTCATGGCAAACGGGTGACACCGGTCACGGCCAGTCGTGAGTCCCGTCGTTCGGGATCGCGGGCGGCTGGTGGAAACTGGCGGCGTGAAACACAGAACGATCCAACCAGTAGACCCCGCCGCGGGACCCGCCCTGCGCCGCCGCCGGTGGAGCGACGTTCCCGGCCGTCTGCGCCGCGCCACGCTCGTGGTCCTTGTGGCCGGACTGGCGCTGGGGGCCCTCGGTCCGCCGGCGCCCCTGTCGGCGGAACCGGTGAAGATGACGCTGGACGAGGCGACCGATCGTGCCCTGGCGCAGAATCTCGACCTCCTCCTGCAACGGCAGTCCCAGGACAGCGCCCGGCGACGCGCCGACCAGGCGTGGAGCGAGCTTCTTCCCTCCGTAAACGCGTCCGCCGGCGTGTCGCGCAGCCGGAGCCTCCTCTCCGACAGTGGGTCCGGGTCCACGACCCAGGTGACCGGCTCGCTTTCCATGGGGCTCGCGCTGCGTCCCGGGTTGGCAGCCACGATCCGGGACACGCGCCTGGAGCTGGAGGCCGAGACAATTACGACCACCGCCGCCCGGACCGGCCTGATCAACGCGGTGGAACGCGAGTTTCTGTACCTCGTCGCCAACGCCGGAACGGTCGATCTGGAGGAACTGGCGCTGGAGCTGGCACGTTCGAGGCTGGAGTCGGTCCAGACGCGGTACCGGCAGGGGCGGGCGTCTGAACTCGACGTGCTTGAGGCGCAGGTCGCAGTCGCGCAACAGGAACCGGTGGTGCAGGCGGCACGGGCGGACTACGAGTCCGGTCTCCGGGAGTTCGCCGGTCTCCTGGGCATGGATCCCGCAACCGACCTGGAGTTGGACGGTGAGGTGACCGTCGAGGAGATCCGGCCCGACGCGGATCGACTTGTCGGGGAGTTTCTGGCCACGCGTTCCGACGTGATCGCCGCCCGGGTGGAGCTGGAATCCGCCCGAAACAGCCGTCGCGAGACCGCCGGCAACGGGCGGTTTCCCACGATCTCGGTCTCCGCCGGCTGGTCGGGGAACGTCGCTGATCCCTCCGGCGACTGGTCCGACGCCGCGCAGGACTCCGTGTCCCTGGGACTCTCTGTGTCAATCCCGGTCGACAGCTGGATCCCGGCGTCCTCGACCGGTCAGGCGATTGCTAGCGCCACGGACCAGGTGACCGCAGCCCGACTCCGGCTCGATCAGACCCTCCAGACGGCGGAGCGCGAGATTCGCGACGCCGCGGCGCAGGTGACCGCTGCCTGGGTACAGGTTGCGTCCGCCGACGCCTCGGTTGAGCGCGCCCAACGGGCGTATGAGATGACCGAGGAAGCGTACGCGCAGGGTTCCCGTTCTCTGCTGGACGTTCAGGATGCCCAACAGTCCTATCTCTCCGCCCGGCAGTCCGTTCTCGCAACCGCATACCAGTACCGGGCAGCCCTAATTGACCTGCGCGCTGCGCTGTCTCTGGACTCGCTCGAACCGCTGACCAACGAAGGAGTCAACTCATGAAACAGGCGTTCGCGACACGCCGAACGGTCGGATGGACCGACCGCGTCGTTCAGTTTTCATTGCTGCTGCTCATTGCGTGGGGCATCTACGCCGCCGTGGGAATCGCGTCGGGATCAACCGGCGCGACCGGTGGAGCATCCGGGGCGACCGGCACCCAGGGGGGGCCACCGTCCGCACCGGGACCCGGCGTTGTCTCAGCCGAGGCACCCGGCGCCGCTCGGGCCGCGTCGACGACTCCCGTGGCGGTTACGACCGCCACGCGCGGGCGAATCGCGGAGATCGTGCGTCTCAACGGCGACGTTGTCGCCTCCCGCTCGGTCACCGTCTATCCCGATGTGGCCGGAAAAATCGTCTCGTGGAACGTGTCGGAGGGAGATACGGTGGTGATCGGGGACACGCTTGGGGTCGTCGACCCGTCGGTGCCCGGGGAGCGCTACACAACCAGCCCCATCCGCTCCACGATCGCCGGGACGGTCGTCTCGTACGAGGTCGACGCCGGGGACACGGTCAGTCAGGCGACGGCTGTCGCCACCGTCGCGGACCTCTCACAGCTGGACGTCGAGGTCGCGGTCCCCGAGCGCTACGTCGCGACGATACACCGGGGCCTGGCCGCAACGATCGAGGTGGCTGCGTTTCCCGACAGTGCCGTTCGCGGTCGCGTCGTCGTCGTGAGCCCGGTGCTTGATCCCGATACGCGGACGCTGGCCGTCACACTGGCCGTGAGCGATCCCGCCGGGAGGGTGCGTCCCGGGATGTTCGCGGCGGTACAGCTCGAAACGATGGTTGCCGAGGACGTCGTGGTCGTTCCGATCACCGCGCTCGCGGACTACTACGACTCCACCGTTGTATACATCGTCACCGACGACGGTCACGCGGAGCGTCGCGAGGTGAGCGTGGGACTCGCGTCGGACGATGTCGTCGAGATTACTGCAGGGGTGTCGGCAGGCGACCGTGTTGTGATCGCAGGGCTGAGTACGCTCGCCGACGGCGATGCCGTGAACGTCGTGGACGATGGGGGGGACGCATGAACCTCTCGGAAACCGCAATCGACCGCCCCGTTACCGTTCTGGTGATCGCCGCGCTCATCAGTGTTGTTGCCGCCGTCATGGTGCCGCAGATCGCCGTGGAAATGTTCCCGAGCGTGTCGCCGCCCTTCGTGATGGTGCAGACGCGCTATCCCGGTGCAGGCCCCGAGGAGGTCGAGGAACGCGTGACAAAAACGATCGAACAGCGCCTGTCGTCCCTGACCGGGCTGGAGTCTCTCAGTTCTACCTCCGGGGATGGAGTCAGTCGGGTGCGTCTCGAGTTTTCCTACAGCCGGGACCTGGACGACGCGGCCGACGACGTCCGGGCGGCCCTGGAAGGGGTCGGCGATGCACTTCCCGACGAAGCCGGCGACCCGTCGATCATGCGCTTCGATCCCAGTGGCGGGTCCATCATGCAACTGATCATGGAGGGAGAGGAGGAGGCCGAGACGCTGAAACGGATCGCCGAGGACAGCGTCCAGCCGGAGCTGGAACGGATCTACGGCGTTGCCTCCGCCGATGTCACCGGGGGAACCACACGGACTGTGGAGGTGGCGCTTTCCGCCAATCGTCTGGAGGCGTACGGAATCACCGCGTCGACCGTGGCGACGGCGCTCTCGCAGTACACGGTTCGCCAGAGCGCGGGGGAGCTGACCACAGGCGGCACCGACTACGCGCTCCGCGTGAATACCCGGTTTTCCGACCTGGAGTCAGTTCGCCTCGTGGTCGTTGCACGGAACGGCGGCGGCGCCACGCGGTCGGATGTCGTGAGACTGGAGGATATCGCCGATGTGTCCACCGCCACCGACGACGGCGCCCGGGCGGTGTACGTGGACGGTCGGCCGGCGATCCAGATTGCGATCCGCAACGAAAGCGACACAAACACCGTTCGTATCGCTGAGGAGGTGCGCGAAGCGCTCCCCGGGATCAACGCGGAGCTGCCGGACGGTGTGACCGTGTCGATTCTGTACGACGACACGACCTACATCTCGTCGGTCCTGTCGCAGGTGTACCGAGCGGCGCTACAGGGGATCGGACTGGCGATGCTCATTCTGTTCCTGTTTCTCCGGAACCTGCGCAGCACCATCATCATCGGAACGTCGATTCCGCTCTCGTTGCTGGTGACGCTCATGCTCATGTACTTCTTCGATCTGACGCTGAACATGATCTCTCTCACCGGGCTGATTCTCGGGATCGGCATGATCGTGGACAGCTCGATCGTCATTCTGGAGAACATTTACCAGTATCGCGAGCGCGGGGCCAAACTGCGGACCGCCGCAGTCCTCGGGACCCGCGAGATGCTCACGCCGATCGTGGCGTCGACCCTGACCACCCTGAGCGTGTTTGTCCCGCTCATCATCTGGCGCAACGACTTGAGCATGATCGGCCAGATCTTCGGCGATCTGGTCTTTACCGTGGTGATCGCGCTGTCCGTTTCCCTGGTCGTGGCGGTTACGATCGTTCCGGCGCTCAGCGCCCATGTCGTCAAACTCTACGCCCCCGCCCAGCGTCCGATTCGCATCCGGTTCCTGCGGGTGCTGAGTGACGCGGGGGAAGCGGTGCTTCGCGCCGTCGAAAACGCCTACACCGCGGTTCTGCGGTTCGTGCTGCAGAACAGGGCGCTGGTACTCTCCGCCGTGGTGACGCTCTTTGCACTGTCGGCGGTTACCTACCAGTCGATGGGACTCAACCTCATGCCCCGCGGCGAGAGTGACGACAGCGTCCGCATCGAGGTGACGATGCCGGAGGGCACCACCGACGCGGTCACGCGGGATACCGTGTTCGGTCTCCGCGAGGAGGTTGCGGCCCGCGTCTCCGGGTACGAACACCTGGTGGTGACCACCAGCGGAAACAGTGGAACGATCCAGATGGTGCTGCCGCAGCCGGATCGGCAAACACAGTCTCCGGCGGAGATACAGGAACTGCTCCGTCCGCCCGTGCGGTCGGTTCCGGATGCGGAGATATCGTTTTCCGCCGGCCGCGGGTTTGGCGGAGGCTCGCCCGTGGATGTGGTGATCCAATCCGACGACCTGGAACGTGCGTACGCCTCCGCTGCGACGATTCGGACGCTCCTGGCGGCCGAGGTCCCCGACCTTACCGACATCCAGACCGACCTCGACGACGGGATACCGGAGTATCGGATCGTCGTGCAGGAAGACCGGGCCGCGCTTTTCGGGCTGACCTCGGCGGGAATCGCCGGACAGCTTGCGGCGCTCGTGTCCGGTTCGGCCCCCGCCACGGTCTGGCTCGATGGTACGGAAATCGATATCGACGTGCATCTGCGGGAAGCGGATCGGGACCGGCTCAGCGACCTGAGCTCGCTGTCGGTCGTCTCCGGAACAGGCACCCGTATTCCGCTCTCAAACGTAGCGAACTGGGAGGCGCAGACCGGACCGCGTGACGTGAGCCGTGAGGATCAGGTCCGGACGGTTCATGTCACCGCGGATCTGGCCGACGGTGCCGTGGCATCGGCCGCTACCGCGGAGATCCAGACGCTGCTCGACTCGACCTACGTGGCACCGGAGGGAGTCGTGGTGTCCATGGGGGGCGACTCCCGCGACATCTCGGACCTCATGGGACCGCTGACGACGGTGCTGATCGTGGCGCTGGTGATGGTGTTCGGCGTCATGGCGGCGCAGTTCGAGTCGCTCACCGACCCGTTCATCATCTTCTTTTCGATCCCGCTGCTCCTGATCGGGGTGGTCTGGACCTACCGACTTACCGGGGCCTCGCTGAGCGTGTTCTCGCTGATCGGCATGGTCGTCCTGACCGGCATTGTGGTGAACAACGGAATCGTGATGGTGGACTACATCAACCTGTTGCGGAAGCGTGGTGTCGCGCTGTACGACGCGGTGGTGCGGGGCGCGACGCGGCGTCTGAGACCGGTTCTCATGACCAGCCTTACCACGATCCTGGGGATGGTTCCGTTGGGATTCTTTCCCGGGGCGGGAACGGAAATGATCCAACCGATCGGGCAGACGATCGTCGGTGGCCTCAGCGCCAGCACGGCGATCACCCTCGTGGTAACCCCGATCGTCTATACACTCGTCAACCGCGAGCACCGCGGCGTCGGAGACCGATCGGCGGTCGTCACGGTTGATGGTTCAGAACGTGAGGTTGCCGGATGAGTCTAACGCGAGTGGAAATTGTCGCCAACAGGTCGATCGAGGAGGACCTGATCGACCTGTTGAACGCCTGCGGTCACGGAGAGACGTTCACGCTTCTGCACCCGGTTTTCGGTCGCGGAAGCAGCGGTCGGAGGGAGGCGTCGGCGGTCTGGCCGGAGACAAACGTCGTGATACTGGTGTTCGTCGCGACGGATGAGGTGTCGGTGCTGGTGGACGGGCTGCGGGATCTGAAACACCGGTTTCCCCGGGAGGGTCTGCGCTGCTGGCAGACCCCCGGGGCGATCAGGAGCGTGTAGCTCGCGCGGGAGCGTGCAGCCGCAACGGGAGCGTGCAGTCGCCGTCAGTCTATCGCCACCGCCGGACTCAGGGCGCGAACGTCCCACCGTGCCGCCCGTGCGAGCGCGGCGACCGAACTCTCACAGAACCATCCCAGGGCGGTTTCCCAGTCCCGGCGCGGGGCGATCGCCCGGTACACCAGTCTGGCGCGGGAGCCGTCGGCGTCCCACACGGCACCTGCAGGACGCAGCTCGTCGCCGGGGCGGGCGGCGGCGGGCGTCAGTTCCGCCATGAAGGCTGCCTCGCGGCCCTCGCGGGCTTCGTCGCGGGATGTGAGGCCGTGGGAAAGCCACACACGGATCGTCTCGCCGGGACCGTCCGCACCCGGCGGCACCAGCCCGGAGTAGAGTCGCACACCGAGATCCAGGGTATCGGGATCCAGCGTGACCTCGCCGGCGGGCGCTGCCACCTGCTCCCGAACCGTGACGAACGCCTGGTGGAATCGACCCCACGCCTGCATCAGGCCGGCGACGCGGGCGGTCTCGAGCGCCGCCGATGCGTCGGAGGGGCCGTCGACATCAAGGGATACCGCCGTTCCGCGGCTGCCCAGCGCCTCCGTCACCTCTCCGGTGAGGTTTGCCGGGCCCGAACCCGAAAGGTCGATCACCTGCACCCGGCCGTCGGTCGAGACAACGCGCAGTTCCTGCTGCAAGAGATCGACGCGGATTTCGATCCGTCCGTCGAGGAGCCCGGTGCGGAATCCGCGGGGTGACAGGATGAGTTCGCGGTGTTCGGGCCGCCGCCGGCCCTCCGTCATCTGTTCCTTGACCTGCCCGGCGACCCGGGCGATGTGAAGCACGCGTTCGAGCGTCCCGACGACGTCGTCGCGTGCAAGATCCGGTAGTGTCATGGGAAAGAAGATCGATGCACGAACGCGGATCGTCAACCGGCGGCGGCGGACACCGGCTCCGGCGCCGCCGCCTCCTCCTCCGAGGCCGCCGCCGGCGCTGCCGTCGGTTCCCGCTCCGGGGTGTCGTCCTTCATCGTGCGCAGCTCCCGGAAGAAAAACAGACCGGTAACGACCGCGGAGATCAGGTCCGCCGTGGGGGCGGCGGCGTACACACCGGCGAGTCCGAACACGGGCGGCAGGATGAGCAACATCGGGATAAAGACGATCACCTGTCGCGACAGCCCCAGGAACATCGCGTGTCGTGGTTTGCCCACCGCCTGGAAGTAGTTGGCCGCCACGATCTGGAAGCCCACCAGGGGAAGAACGAAGAAAAACACCGTCATGCCGTGGGCGCCGACCGTCCGGAGTTCCGGGTTGTCGGCGTTGAACAGGCGTACGAGCTGGTCCGGGGCCACGCGGGTGACGAGCCATCCCAGGGTGGCTACGGTGGTGGCGGCGGCGATCGCGAGCATGCTTGCCCGCCGCACGCGGCCGAAGCGACGGGCGCCGTAGTTGTAGCCGATGATCGGCTGCGACCCCTGATTGAGGCCGAAGATCGGCATGAGGATCAGCATACCGACGCTGTAGATGATCCCCATCGCCGAAATCGCCAGGTCGCCGCCGTACACCTGGAGCTGGTTGTTGAGCACGACGTTGAGGGCGCTGGCGGCGAGCTGCATCGCGAACGGGGCGGAGCCCAGCGCCACAATGCGCACGACGATATCACGGTGCGGACGTAGGTTCGGCAGACGAATCTTGAGCGTGCTGCTCCCGCCGAGGTAGTACCACAGGATCCATGCCGCCGCGACTCCCTGGCTGATGATCGTCGCCAGGGCGGCACCGCGGATTCCGAGGTCGAGACCGAAGATGAAGATCGGGTCGAGGATCGTGTTCAGGACCGCGCCGATGAGCATTGTGGTCATCGCCACCCGCGGATTTCCCTCGCCGCGGATGAAGTTGTTCATACCGAAGGCGACACCGTTGATCACCACGCCGAAAAGTATGATGCGCATGTACGCCGCGGCGTAGGGCATGATCGTCTCGCTGGCGCCGAACAGCCGCAGCAGGGGGTGCAAAAACGTCAGCCCCACGGCGGTGAGGGTCGCGCCGATCGCCACCATGAGGACCAGGGCGTTGGCGAGCACGCGCTCCGCATAGTCCTTGCGCCCCTCCCCGAGGGCTATGGACACGGCGGTGTTGCCACCGATGCCCACGAGCATACCGAAGGCCATAAAAATGAGCATGAAGGGGAACCCCACCGTGGCGCCCGCGAGACCCAGCGCGCCGACGCCCTGACCGATAAAGATGCGGTCAACGATGTTGTAGAGTGACTGTACCATCATCCCGATGATCGCCGGGACCGAAAATCGAACCAGCAGGGTGCCGATCGGGTCCTGTCCGAGCTGTCGGGATCTGTCATTGTGTGCTGTATTGTCCATTTCCATCTTCCTGTTCTGTCGTTCCGTGTTCCCGGATATCCACGAGCCGCTGAAGGACCGCCGATACGTCTTCCAGTCCCCGTGCCAGCCGCGCGGTGTCCCCATCGTCCAGTTCGGCAAGAAAGTCGGTCAGTGCGGTTTTCAGCCGTGCGTAGCGCTCAGACACGTACCCGTGACCGACGTGGGTCAGCGAGACCCACACCCGGCGGCGATCGTCCCGGTCCGGTGTTCGGTGAACGAACGCCATCTCCTCCAGCGAGTCCACAAGGGAGGTAAGGCTCCCGCGGCGCATGTTGAGGCACGTTCCCAGCTGCGACGGCAGCATTGGCCCCCGTTTGTTCAGGATCAGGAGCGCCTTGTCCTGGTTTTTGCTGCACCCGGCACTGCTCTGCTTCCAGTCCATGATCGGTCCGAACGCCCGGAAGTAGAGGGGATTGATGCCCAGGAGCAGGTCTGCGATACGGTCATGTTCGGCTTTCATTGTACTGTCCTTTTTCGAACTGTACGAAAACTAACTATAAATACGTTCGTTGGTCAAGCACCCTGGCCGTGCATCGCCGGCAGAAAGATCACCTCCGAGTGCACTCCCTCCGCGCGAACGTGATATTGTCTATCGGGATGATACAGGAAGCAGACGAATCGGCGAGCGTTGACGAGTTTGTGCGACTCGATTTCTTCACCGAGATCGCCAAGGCGATCGCATCCGCGAACACGCTGCGTGAAACGATGGACCAGGTCATGACACACATCGGCCGCGTCTTCGCACCGGAACACTGGTCTCTCCTGCTGCGGGACCGTCGCAGCGGCGACCTGACCTTTCGTATCGTCACCGGGAGCGCCGGCGATCAACTGCTCGGCAAGCGCCTGCCGCGGGGGACGGGAATCGCCGGATGGATCGCCGAACACGCCCAACCGGTGATCATCTCCGACGTAACCCGGGACTCGCGATTCGACCCGACGATGGACCGTGTCGCCGACTTTCAGACGAAGTCGATTATCGGCGTGCCGCTCATGAGCGGAAACCGTGTGTTCGGCGTCATCGAGCTGGTGAACAAGATCAACGGGAAGCGCTTCACGCCGCTGGAACTCAAGATCCTGACCACCATTGCGGACTTCGCCGCGATCGCGATCGAGAAGTCGTACTACGTTCGGGCGATCAAGAAGGTGGCCCTGTTGGATCCCCTCACCAACCTGTACAACCGCAGGGTATTCACCAAACATCTGCAGCGCGAGCGTGAGCGTGTGGTGCGGCACGGGACGCGCTTTGCGGTCATGCTCATCGATATCGACGACTTCAAGTCGATCAACGACGAGTACGGTCACGCCGTCGGCGACGAGGTGCTGACCACCGTGGCCGGCATTCTGCGAGCCTCGGTGCGCAAAGTGGACATCGTCTCGCGCTACGCCGGCGACGAGTTCGTGATCGTCTTTCCTGACTCGGGCGAGGAGGCCGCGGAACGGGCGAAACAACGACTGCTGGACGGCCTCGCAGCGCACAACGCCGCGGCCACACCGCACATCTCATGCAGCATCGGCCTGTACGCCGCCTCCGAGGAGAACGTGGACCGGATATTCGAACTCGTGGACGAGCAGATGTACCGCGACAAGTCGCGGCGCGGTGACACCGACCGATCGTACGGCGACATGGTCGGGCACCTCGAGGAACTCATCGACGAGGAGGAGTCGTAGGCTCCGCCGCGTTCTGCACCTCCCGGGTGCTGCGCAGCCGTCGATCCGGCCCCACAACGCGCAGGGGCCCGTCGAGGGTGACCGTGTCGGTGTGCACGATGTCGCGGGACGAAGTGCCGACCATGATCTCGAACGTCCCGGGCTCCACGATGCGTCGGTTGTCGCGGCCGGTAAAGCTGAGCATGTCGCAGGGAATCGTCATGCGCACGGTGCGACGATCTCCGGCGTCCAGCGCAACGCGGCAGAACGCCTTCAGTTCCATGACCGGTCGTGTGAGGCTGGCGTACAGATCCCGGACGTAGACCTGAACCACCTCGCTCCCGGCGCGATCGCCGGTGTTGGCGATCCGGCATTCGACGGTGAGTTCGCCGTCGGTGGCCACGGCGGCGGGACCCACCGACACCTCGGATATCGCGAACTGCGTGTAGCTCAGGCCGAACCCGAAGGGATACGCGGCGCCGAACTCAGGCTGGATCGGCGTTCCGGCGGATTTGAGCTTGTGGTTGTAGAAGTAGGGCAGGGCGCCGGCGGTTCTGGGGATCGACACCGGCAGGCGGCCGCCGGGATTCACGGCTCCAAAGAGAACGTCGGCGATCGCCGCGGCCCCTTCCTGACCGGGCAACCACGCCTGGAGCACCGCCGCCGCCTCATCGAAGCCCCGTCCGAGGTGGTACGGTCGGCCACTGGAGACGACGATCGCGGTGGGCGTACCGGTATCCAGAATCGCCTCCACGAGGCGGGCCTGCGCTCCCGGGAGCTCCAGTGATGTCGTGTCCGATCCCTCTCCCACGGTTCCCGTGAGAAAGAGCCCCGACAGGTCTCCCACCATGAGTACGACCCGGTCCGCGGCGCGGGCGACCTCAACCGCCTCCGCAATACCGGAGGTGTCGTAGCTGATCACCGAGCGCTGGGTCGCACCGTCGGCGCCCAGCTCACCGGGAAACACCGGTGCGTCCTTCGGCCGTTCCGTGAGGACGTCGCACCCTCTGGCGTGGGTGACGGGGTTGGTGCAGCGTGCGGCAACCTCCTCGGTGAGAGTGCGCAGGTGGTTGGCGTCGGACTCTGCACCGCTGGCGATCAGGTGAACCGGAAACGAGTATCCGTTGAGCATGGAGAGCCGCTCGTCCGCCAGCGGACCGATCACCGCCACCGTATCGTCCGGCGACAGGGGCAGCGTCCCGTCGTTCTTCAACAGGACGATCGAATCCGCCGCCACCCGACGGGCGAGGTCGCGGTGCTCCGGCGGGTTGAGTCGCACCGCGTCCTCCTGCGCGTAGGGCCGGTCAAACAGGCCGAGGCGCATCTTTTCCACAAGAACCCTGCGTACCGCGGCGTCAACCACGGACGGGTCCAGCGTCCCGCGGTCCAGCGCCCGTCGGAGCCCTTCGCGGTAGGCGGTTTCGCCGGGCATCTCCTGGTCGACGCCGGCTTCGAGCGCTGCTGCTGCTGCTGCGGCGATATCCTCGCGGGTTCGGTGGTCCTGATAGAGCTGCGCGATCCCCTCGTAGTCGGAAACCACGAGTCCATCGAACCCCCACTCCTCGCGAAGGACCTCAGTGAGTAGATGACGCGACTCGTGGATCGGTTCCCCGTCCAGGTCGTGGTACGCCGGCATCACCGCCCCGGCGTTCCCCAGGCGAACCGCCATCTCAAAGGGCAGGAGGAAGGTGTCGCGAAGCTCGCGCTCTCCGAGTCGGACGGGAGCGTGGTTCCGGCCGCCCTCACTGAAGGAGTGGCCGGCGAAGTGCTTCAGCGTCGCCAGGATGCGGCGGTCGGGTCCCTGCAGTCCGCGGACGTACGCCGTTGCCAGCGTGCCCACCAGGTAAGGGTCCTCACCGAAGCACTCCTCGGTCCGGCCCCACCGGGCGTCGCGGCAGACGTCCAGCACCGGAGAAAGGCCCTGTCGGGCGCCGATCGCCACCATCTCGTCGCCGATCGCGCGGCCGATCTCCTCGACGAGGTCCTCGTTCCACAACGAACCGAGGTTGAGGCTGGAGGGGAACATGGTGGCGCCGTGGGCCATGACGCCTGAGAGGCACTCCTCGTGGGGAATCGCGGGAATCCCCAGGCGGGTGTTGTCCACCAGAAACTTCTGGACGCGATTGAGCGTACGGACGCCTTCCCGGGCGTCGATCGGTGCGCTACCCAGCGGACGGGTGATCTGACCGATCCCGTGGGCCATGCGTTCGAAGGGGTCCACCGGCGCGGCGCCCTGGGTCATGCCGGAAAGCGAGCGAACCGAGACGGTGCCGTTCTCCATGACGAGCCAGATCGAGCACAGCTGGGCGATCTTCTCCTCGATCCGCATTTCGCTGAGAATGTGTTGAGCGCGTTTGGTGTAGTCGTGCATTGTCGGACCCCTTACCCCTTGGTTGCGCCGGCGGTGAGTCCGGCGACGATGTAGCGTTGCAGGAAGATGTAGAACAGCGCCACCGGAACGATCGATACGGTCACGAACGCCATGATCAGGTTCCACCCGGTGGTGAACTGTCCCTGAAACTGCATCACTCCCAGTGGAATCGTGAATGAGTCGGCGTCGCTGAGAACGATCAGCGGCAGGAGAAACTGGTTCCAGCTCATGATCAGCGTGACGATCGTGACGGTGGTGATCACGGGCGTCGAGAGCGGAAGGCACACCCGCACCGCAAACGTCATGATGCCGCCGCCGTCGATCGCCACGGCGTCCTGCAGTTCCCAGGGAATCTCCCGAAAGAACCCGGTGATGATGAAGATGCTCAGTGGCAGGCTGAAGGCCGCCTCCGCCAGAATCACGCCCAGGCGCGAGCCCAGGAGGCCGAAGTCACGCAGCTGCAGGTACAGCGGCAGGATCGCCACGGTGAGCGGAAACATAAGCCCCATGACGAAGAAGTTGTACAGCGTTGACCGGCCGCGGAACGAGATCCGGGACAGGGCGATCCCCGCGGCGAGGGAGGCCGCCAGCGTGAGCAGGATCGTCGCTGCGGCTATCAGTGTGGAGTTGTAGAAAAAGTGCCAGAACTCGCCACTCCGTCCCAGAATCGACGCAAACGCGTCCAGCGTGAACGGTCGCGGCAGACCGAAGGGGTCGGCGAACACCTGCCCGTTGGTTTTGAACCCGCCCATCAGGTTGGTGTAGACGGGAAAGAAGATGATCGCGGCCAGAACCGCCGTCACGGAGAACCGGACCACCGGAAACCGGCGGCGGGTGCGGGCCTGCGGGGCGCCGGAGATGGGGCGCGCGGTGCTGTCAGCCATTGGTCTGCTCCCGTACGATGAATCGCTGATAGAGAAAATTGAAGGCAAAACTGAGCAGGAAAATCACCACCGCCACGGCGCTCCCGTAGCCGAATGCAAAGCGGCGGAATCCGAAGTTATAGAGATAGGTCACCAGCGTCTCGGTGGAGTGGACGGGGCCGCCCTGGCCGAGGGCCCATACCACGTCGAATATGTTCAATGACCCGATCACCGATAGAAACACGGAAATGACGATCGTGTTCCGGATGCTGGGGATGATCACGTGGCGTACGACCTGGAGTTTGCTCGCGCCGTCAACGACCGCGGCGTCCTCCAGATCCTTCGATACGCCCTGGAGACCGGCGATGTACAGAATCATGTGGAAACCCAGGTACTTCCAGACCACCACCACCAGGATCGCCGAGAACGCGGCGTTCGGCTCTCCCAGGAGACCGATCTGCGCGCCGTCTGCTCCAAAGAGCCGTGCGAGCATGGTCGGGACGCCGACCTGAGGGTGATAGATGAATTTCCAGATGATCCCGGTGACGATTTCGGCCAGGACGTAGGGGAAAAAGAAGATGCTGCGAAAGATCATGACACCGGGGAACGACCGGCGCCCGACGAGCATCGCAAGGAGAAACGCCAAGGGCAGCTGAACCACCAGCGAGACCACGATCAGCACGAGATTGTTCTGCAGTGCCGTGGCGAAGACCGGGTGCTGCGTCATCTGGCGAAAGTTGCCCAGGCCGCGGAAATCCGAGGCCGGGCCCATTCCGTTCCAGTGAAACACGGAGTAGTACCCGGCCTGGATGACCGGGATCACGACGAAGAGGGTGAAGAGCACGAACGCAGGTGCGATGAGCAGCAGCGCCACCGGCCCGCTCCCCATCGTCTGAAGCTTCTTCCGTTGGTGTCCAATCATTGTTCGGTACCGTTTTCCTTCCCGGAATGTGGAGCCGCCGGGATACCAGATGCATCCCGACGGCGTCCGGAACTCAGTTGTTCCGCCACGCCTCGTCGACCATCTGCGCGCACTCGGCGGGGGTCAGGTTTCCGGCGAGGAGCGCCACCACGGCGTCCTTGACCGCTTCACCAACCGCCGGCGGCAGGTACTGGTCGTAGTACAGCTGGAAGTAGTCCGCCTGGGCCACCGCCTCGGCGATCCGCTGGCTGTACGGATTGTTGGCCAGAGCCTCCTGGGCGCCGTCGACCACGGGAATGATCCCTTCGACGTCGACCAGTTCCTCGTTGTACTTCGCCTGCAGGAAGAAGTTCAGGAAGTCGAGCGCCTCGTCCGGGGCGTTGGCTCCGATCACGTAGCCGTTGCCGCCGCCGAGGACGTCGTTGGGATCACCGGCGCCGCCGGAGACCATCGGGAAGGGGAACCAGCCGAGGTCGTCGCCGATGCCGTTGCCGCTGGTGGAGTTGGCGGCGATCACCGCCGGGTTCCACTGGCCCATGAGCTGCATGGCCGCCTGGCCGTTGCCCATGAACGCCGCGGCGTCGTCGTAGGTTGCCCCGAGATAGCCGGCCTGGAACGGGTCCAGATCCGCAAGCTGGAGCATCATCTCACCGGCCCGGACAAACGGCTCGTCGGCGAATGATCCGCTGCCGTCGTAGGCCGCGGTAAAGGCGGCCTCACCGCCGATACGGGTGGCCAGGTACGCCCACCAGTGGTGAGCCGGCCAGCGGTCGCCGGCGCCGAGGGCGATCGGGATGTACCCGGCGTCCTTGATCGCCTGCACTGCGTCCAGGAGCTCGCTCCACGTCGCGGGAACCTCTACTCCGGCTTCCTCAAAGATCGCCTTGTTGTACCAGATCCCGAAGGCTCCCATGTCGTAGGGGGCACCGTAGTAGTGACCGTCGTATCCGTAGACGCCCAGGGCGCCGGACCCGATGCGGTCGGCGAGGTTGTTTTCCACGTAGTCGGTGATATCACGGAGCATGCCGGCCTGGGCGTACTCCACCATGACGCCGCCGCCCCACGAATGGAAAATGTCCGGCGGGTCGCCGCCCTGGACCGCCACCTGCACCTTCTGCTTGAACGCCTCGTTCTCAAGCATCGTGAGCTCGATGGTGACATCGGGGTGCTCCGCCTCGTAGTCGGCGATGACCTGCTCGCGCAGTTGCTGCCGCGACTGATCGCCGCCGCCGGAGGAGAGAGCCCACCAGGTGATCGTAACGCCCTGGTCGGCGGTGTCCTCCTGGGATCCGCCCGCCGGCAGCATCATCGCCACCAGAAGCAGGACCAGCATGAAACCCAGGTTGCGCGAAAGTGTTCGCATTGCGTACCTCCTTGGGATACTGAAGACATCGTCGGTGCCTGCCATGGGTACCGACGTGAACGTAGTGTAGGGATGCCTGTTTCGAATCCGAAACCGGAATGAGTTCCGGTCTTGGCATCGGAAAAACTACCTATGCGACGCGCGATACCAGGACACGGCGTAGCGGCGCAGTTCGCCGGTGCTCGCAAGGCGGAGCTTTTCCTTGAGGTGCTCCTGATAGGTGTGCACCGTTTTGACCGAGATGGTGAGGGTCTCGGCGATGTCGGTGGCGCCGTAGCCCTGGCCGATGTACTCGAGCACCTCGAGCTCCCGCGCCGAAAGCCGGTCCTCGAGGGCGACATCCGTGTCGTGGGGCGAGGCAACCATCGATTCCAGGACGCGGTTCCGCATCGCTTCCGAGAGATAGATCCTGCCTTCGAGGACGGTGCGGATCGCCGCGAGCACCTCGCCGGGGTCCTCGTGCTTCATGACCAGACCGCGGGCACCGGCCTTCAGCGCCCGTTCCGCGTAGATCGACTCGTCGTGCATCGAAACGATCAGCACGGGAACGTCGGGGTGCGAGGAGCGGATCGTTCGTACCAGGTCCAGACCGTTCTCGTCGTTCAGGGAGATGTCCACCAGCGCGATGTCCGGTTGGTCCGCGTCCAGGGCGGCAAGCGCCTCCTCGGAGGTACCCACATCGGCGGAGACCACGTAGCGCGGGTTGCTCTGAATGAGGGCCACCAGACCCTGTCGGAACACGGGGTGGTCGTCGACCACCAGAAAACGTCGTTTCACTCGGCCCTGACCTCCGGAATGCGACAGCGTACCACGGTTCCCGGCGACGCGGCGGAAATCTCCAGCCGTGCCCCGAGTTTTTCGGCACGGTAGTGCATGATCTTCAACCCCATGCCGCCGTGACCGCCCCCGGAGGCTCCGCCGCCGACGCTACCTCCACCGACCGCGCCACCACCGACCGCGCCACCACCGACCGCGCCACCACCGACCGCGCCAC